>PDWJ01003596.1_pt1 | contig 14617 bp, 11 predicted proteins | sample 1430881 | NCBI WGS metagenome assembly PDWJ01 (sample SAMN01162460, study PRJNA174530) | Oral metagenome, whole genome shotgun sequencing project. | biome: Marine environment; feature: Marine mammal; material: Swab sample of the gingival sulcus; isolation source: swab sample of gingival sulcus... | reverse complement strand
TTTTATCGTGGTTTCTTTGCTATCTATTCCATTAGTGGCAATCCAATCTTCTTTTAAGCTGTTTTTACACAAAAAACTAGCATTACCATTAACTACTATATTTGCCTCTATATTTCCATAAGTGACTTCATGAATTAATGCTTTTCTGCAAACTTCAAATACCATATCAGCATTACTAGATTTATATTTTGCATTGCCACCAATTAAATAAGGTGGTGTATCATATTGTCCACATTCCCAATCATAATAAATATCAGCAGGACTTACTCCTGCAACTAAAGCACTAGCGTCATTGATTGATAAAATATCCATGAGTTTAAACATATCCGTGTCTGAAATACCATAATTAATAATATCACTATCAAACATAACTCACACCTCACACACCTAATAAAAAAAAGGTGCAAGGCGGTGGTTGTCTAGGTGTGAAAATAACAACCGTTCAAGGAGCTACCTCTAGCCTTGCAAAGGGGGTTAGACTAATACAAATTATCCTCACTTTGTAATAACTGCATTAATCTAGGATTGATAAATAACTTTTCTCGTCCTGCCTGCACTTCCTGTAATACGCCAATCTCTACCAACTTTTTTAAATGGGTACTGGCGGTTTGGCGTTTGGCTATTCCCCTATCCACTAGGTTAGCTATACGGCAATAAGGCATTTCAAAAATCACATTCACCAATTCATGAGAATATATTTTGCTCGCCTGCTCTTTGATTTGATTAGCCGTGCTTTTGTGTAACTCTCTAATGGCTAATATTTTGGCGGTTGTCCATTCGCTAGTTTCTTTGATGGCGTTGAGCATATAGGTAAGCCACCCTTGCCAATTCTGATTGACAGTGACATCAAGCAAACCATTGTAATAGCCTGTCTTATTATTGATGATATAACGGCTCAAATAAAGGATAGGTAAATCCAGTAAGCCTTTATCAATCAGATAGAGAATATTAATAACACGTCCTGTCCGTCCGTTGCCGTCAAAAAATGGGTGTATTGCTTCAAATTGATAATGTGCAATCGCCATTTTGACCAATGGGTCTAAATCATCATCAGCGTGTAAGAAGCTCTCCCAGTTCGCTAATAATGCTTTGATAGTGTCGGTATTATTTGGCGGTGTATAGATGGTTTGCCCTAGATTATTTTGTAACTCTGTACCTGTATTGGTGCGTATGCCTAAGTTCGAGCCTTTGATGATTTGGCATATTTCAAGGGCGGTATTAGCAGTTAATGGACGTGTTTTTATTGCCTGTATGCCTTGATACATGGCTGTCCGATAGCGTAAAGCCTCTTTAGTTGCATGGTCGGCTACATCGTCATCATAGGCATATTGGAATAGTTTATCAGTAGTGGTGACAATGTTTTCAATCTCACTACTTCCCTTTGCCTCTAACATAGGAATAATATTTATAAGCATAGCTTGATTGGGGATTAATTCGCCTGCTTGTCTTAAACTTGCTAGAGCTGTCCTTGCCTCGATACATAACTTTAGAATGGCTTTGTTTTCTACATCTTGCAATGGTGGCAATGGTGGTAAATCATTGTAGGCTATGTCTGCTTGCCAATTTGCAGGCGTGTTAATTGTATTATTCATAATGTTAATCTTTTTATTAGTATTATATGTCGATAAAATCAAAAAACATAAACATATTAGGGGCTATATGTCGATGGCTTAAACATGTATGGGGTAATATGTCGATAAAATCGTAAAATATAAACATATTGTATCACACATTATCATAGTTTATCAGAGGTTAATATAGTTAGCCTGTTTTCATGGCTGTTTGCTCATTGGCTGTAAAGTCATGAAATATCTGTTTGCCTATCTTGCCTGCCTTAATATCATCAAGGTAATTTGCCCATTCTGTCATCATTTTAGTGCGTTCTTTTATTGCCGTCATTCGGTTATAGGCTCGGTCGTATTTATTCAGCATTCTATGCCCTAGTTGCATTTCTGTTATGAGTTCATCATAGCCTAATCGCTCCATTAGCATAGTTTTTGCACTGGCTCGAAAACCGTGGGGGCTGTGTACGCCCTTATAGCCTTTGCCCTGTTGATAATCCTTGCCTATGCCGTCCTTGTTCATGGTTGGGGCGTTGAGTTCGCTATTAATCGCCTGTTGGTCATGATATGGAGCTTTGGCTCGCCTATGGTTATAGAATACATAATCATAAGCACCTGTTATCTGTTGCATAGCTTGTAATATCTTGATGGTTTGTGGAGCTAGTGGCACTATCAAAACGCTAACCATGTCTCCCCTGTCTCTGCCCTTTTGTGGGGTAAATATCCATTGCTTGGTGTTTAGGTCTATGTCTTCCCATCTCATGGCACATATATCACCAATACGAACAAAGGTAAGGGCTAATAGTTGCAATATGGGTTTGTTGAAAGGTTGGCGTGGGTTGTCTATTTGCTCAATGTCATTTAGCAGGCAGGCAAATTCTTTAGGATTAATTAATGCAGGATGTGACTTTGTTGTCTGTGATTTTAATACCCTAGCTCCTTTGGTTTGGCTTACTGGATTATTATCAACATAATCATGTAGCACTGCATAAGCAAAGATACGATTAGCCATGCCGTGGGTGCGTTTGCCTTTTTCGATGTGGTTTTTCTGAATGCGTTTGCATAGATTAATGACTTGTTGACTGGTTATGGTTTTGATTGGTTGTTTACCGAACTCATTGTTTAAAGCTTCTAGGTATTTATCCCAGTTGTACAAGGTTTTTGCAGATGGCATTGATTCAGTATTGCTTGTTTGCTCTGCTAACCAGTGACTTGCTACAGTTTCAAACGTATTTACTAGGTTTTTGGCTTTGGTTTGTTTCTCACTATCTCTATGGGTTTTTGGGTCAACCCCTTTTGCCAGTAACGCCATATTATCCCTGTGGGCGGTTCTCGCTTGTTCTAGGCTAAACGATGGATAAGTCCCTAATGTGATATATATTCGTTTGTTGATGGTGTAGGGATGGGTATATCTATGTCTAAAATCAGCCGTTGCAGAATTATTTTTAGTAGGTCTTACTCGAAGCTCTAAACCTTTATAGCCGACAATGGGAAAACTGCCTTGTTTTCCACTCTTGATAATTTGCTTAATCGCTTTTTGAATTTGGGTATCGGTCTTTATGCTCTTATCCATAATATAGCCCCTAAATTTTTGGTAGCCGTTTTGGTCGCCATTTTTTCTGCTAAAGTGGCTACCAAAAAGATAACGTGTGATAACACATAATATCATGAAAGCTAGGAATATCAAGGGCTACGATAACATCTGACAACGTGTGATAACACAAAAAAAGCCCGCAGAAGGAGGAGCTGCGGGAGGAGGAAAGTTTAGAGAATCAATGTAATTATTATTGTGCTACTTATATGATGATAATTAGCATAATATCAAGCAATCTTTACACTTTGTTACAGAGAAATAATTGTATTTTTAAAATACTTCTCCAATTATTATTTTTAATAGCTTAATGAACTTAAGTTTTAAGAGCATCGTTTATACAAAATTGCCATAATCTAATGCTTGGCATATCCTATTAAAACATGGTAAGCTTACGCCATCCTTGACTAACTCACAACCAATTCCCAACCAATATAAAATAGCATAAGAAATCAGCACCATGACTGAATCTACTTCAACTCAAACAAAGACTAATAGTGTATTTAATCTACCTAATAACCTGACCATCGCACGCATTATCATGATACCAGTATTTGTGGCGATTGCCTATTGGCCCCCTGCTTTGGGTATTGGTGAGCCTGCCATCAGTAATACTGCCATTGCTAATATCGGTATGAATATAGACAGTTTTAGTGACAGTATGCTTCGCCATCTGTTGTTAACCATAGTATTTTTGTTAGCCGCATTTACTGATTGGTTAGATGGCTATCTGGCTCGTAAGATGAATATAACCTCAGCATTTGGTCGTTTTCTCGATCCAGTGGCGGATAAGCTGATGGTAGCGGCGGCTTTGATTATCCTTGTACAGTGGCATCCTAATATTATCATGGCGATTTCGGTGATTGTGATTATTTCTCGTGAAATTGCGGTGTCGGCACTACGTGAATGGATGGCAGAGCTTGGCAACCGTACCAGTGTGGCGGTGTCTTTTGTAGGTAAATTAAAAACCACTTTTCAGATGGGGGCGATTACCATTTTGTTGCTCAACTGGCAGTCGTTGGAATTTTTTGGTTATCTGATGATGTTAGCCTCTGTAGCATTAACGCTTTGGTCTATGATGATATATATGAAAGCGGCTTGGCCTTATTTAAGGCAAGGATAATATCTAAGAATAGTATCTAGAATAAGGATAGAGGGCGGTTTATAGCTCTTGTTCTAACTACTTGATCTTTCTTAAATATACACAATAGGCACATAATGAATAATGACATTTTATTATCAATTAATAACACGGCATTAATTTTCTCAGTCAGCATCTTCCTTGCCCTGTTATTAATTTTTTGGCTAATCGCACAAATAATTAAACTACGAAGACAATTAATCCTTTTAGAACGCAACTACCACCACCAACTCGACATACTAGAACTCGAATTTGCCGAAGAAAAACGCCTAGCCGTCGAACAAGCAAAAAAACGCTCTCGAACCTCCCAACGTAACCAAATCAAGGGGCAACTGGGCGAACGCTTTACTCCTTTTATGGGTGGATTCCCTTATAATCCATCTGATTGTCGATTTTTAGGTGAGCCGATAGATTTTATTATTTTTAATAATCTACATGAATGTTCTGATGGGCTTGTGCCGATTGAAGAGGTAGAGCTGATTATCGCTGATGTAAAGACAGGCGATGCACGCCTTAGCCAACGCCAAAGAATCTTGCAATACATCATTGAAAATGGGCAAGTACGTTTTGAAACCTTTCGAGTGGCAGATGAAGCGATGGATATGGTACAGGTGGAGGTTGATTAGGTATGTCTGTAGTGGTACAGTCTAACATTGACTATAATTAACACTAACATCAAGGCTGGCGGTTGGTATGATATTTTTTGCATACACTGCTAGACCTCCACGAGCGGTTTCTTTGTATTTGTCGTGCATATCTCGTCCTGTTTCTTTCATGGTTTCGATAGCTTTATCAAGTGATACAAAATGGTTACCATCACCACGCAATGCCAAGCGAGTAGCGTTGATTGCCTTGATAGATGCCATTGCATTTCGCTCAATACAAGGCACTTGTACCAAGCCATCAATGGGATCACAGGTCAATCCCAAGTTATGCTCCAAACCAATTTCCGCCGCATTGAGGCATTGAGCAGGCGTTGCTCCTCGCACTTGAGCCAAACCTGCTGCCGCCATCGCACAAGCAGAGCCAACTTCTCCTTGACAGCCAACTTCTGCTCCTGAGATAGAGGCATTTTGCTTAATCAAACTACCAATGGCAGTGGCAGTCAATAAAAAATCATAAACCCCTTGTTTATAAGCTTGTTCATCGTCATGATCCGCTAAAAAATCACGATAATAATGCATCACCGCAGGGATTATCCCAGCCGCTCCATTGGTAGGAGCCGTGACCACTTTGCCACCATTGGCATTTTCTTCATTGACAGCCAAGGCATATAAATTGACCCAATCCATCGCTGATAGGTGATCTACTGTGTCATGCTCTCTTTCATCTAACAATTGATCATGGAGCTTTTTTGAGCGACGGCGAAGATCTAAACCACCTGGTAAGATGCCCTCACCTTTGTAACCTTGTTGCACACAGTCTTCCATCACAGCCCATACATCGTCTAAATACTGAATGACTTCGGCTTTATCAAAGTAATGTAACTCATTTGCCATCACCAATTCACTGATACTCATTTTATGTTTATTGCACAAGTCAAGTAATTGTTTTGCCGATGAGAATGGATAAGGATCTTGGTTGGTCGTGTCTTTGATAACGTTATCATCTGCATTTTTAATCTCATCGGCATTGAGGACAAAACCACCACCAACCGAATAATACGTTTGTTGATACTTCTTACCATCAATAAACAACGCCGTAATGGTCAAGGCATTGGGATGATAAGGCAAAGTAGTTGTGTCAAACCAATGCAAGTTATTTTGATAATTAAATACGATCTCATGCGAGCCACTCAGCAACATACGATGCTCTTTCATAATAGGAAACAAGTAGCTTTCTGTATGGCTAGTATCTATGGTTTTTGGCTCATGCCCTAACAAACCAAGTAACACCGCCTTATCTGTAGCGTGCCCCTTTCCTGTTGCTGCCAGCGAACCGTAAAGCTCAACATCGATTTGTTGGATGTTGGTAAGTGGTTGCTGATTTTGAACATCTAGCAAAAACTGATTAGCCGCTATCATAGGACCCACCGTATGCGAGCTAGATGGACCAATACCAATTTTAAATAAATCAGAAACACGAATCATCGTGATATTTCCCCTTAAAAACCTATTATTTTTTATAACTAAACTTCAAATAACACAAAGTTTTGCGTATCATAACATACCTTAATATAACTTAGTATAATTGGGAATAAGTTATAATAAGCAATCAATACAGCCAAACAATGGAATTGATCAGTGCAATCGATTAGTGCAATCAATCAGTAACAAATTTTATAAAGGATTATACTAAACAATGATTAAAAGTTAACACTTGTCCACTTAATTTTTCAATTGCATGTAGATTTTGCTTTTGTTACCAAAAAATACAGTTTAATCAATCAGTTATTGTAGCTTTTTATAACCACTTGCTGTATCCTAAGGGATACCATATATTAATAAGCAATAATTTAGAGCAATGGTATCTACTTGAATTTATTCCCCCTTGAACCAATCATTACTCGCTTATTTTATGAATCTTCTTTTTCGGATTAATCGTATGAACCTATCATATTTACAGCTTATTAAGGCAAATGCAAGCAAAAATCAACTCAGAAAGGCTATGAAAAAGCCAGTAAAAAAATCAGCCATCAGTATTGCTATTATGTTAATGACAGGTAGCCTAATGACAGCTCCAAGCCTTGCAGACAATTCACATACAACACATAACAATGCATATAGTAAGACACATAAAAAATGGCAAGATGGAAAGTTGATAATTGAGCTTGTACCTGCCTTATGCAAAAACGATCCAACTTATGCGAACTATAGCCAGTGTAAAGAATCAAGAAATTATGTCATCGGTGGTTTTGATTTCCAAAACAGTAACGTCTGCTATGTAAGGTCAATACCCAAACTACCACCACTACAATCAAGAGTAGTCAAACGCCTCATCCCAGACACAAAACAGCAAAAGGACATTTGGAATAAATATGCAAAATGCAGTCATGTAAAGGCAACTGATTATTTTCGGCAAATTATTCAACAAACAAATGAATTACATTTACCAAAGGTCATCACCTCAGGCAATACAAGAATGACAGATACAAGAAGTCTAAAACAACAATTTATCAATAAAAATAAAGGGCTTAGTAAAGATGCTATCCAACTATCTTGTCAAAATCGAAAAGACCAGTTACCGATTCTCAGTAACATCGCAATCTGTTACAAAAATGGAAAATATGGGCGATGCCAAAAAAAAATAACAAATACTTGTAATGATCAATTTATCATTTTAGGATTTTGATTATTATAACTTCTTTAAATAAGTTATAGGAGAAAAAGTTCAGATAAAAAGCAAATTTTCCCTAGACCTTTTGCCAGTGGTAGTATAGACTAATAGCCTGCTAATTTTTGCGTTTGTATGTATAATATGTACAATGGTAATGATGTAATCAATCACCATTGTTACCAATTTTTGGTAGGATTTCATGCTAATACACTCAATATGAGTTTGTATTTTTAAGTCCTATCTTTTCATTTATACTTCTAATCTATAATGAACATCATCAAGGAGATGATTATGTCTAACACTTCATTAAAAGCCCCAGTTCGTGTAGCCGTTACAGGTGCTGCTGGTAACATTAGTTATGCTATGCTATTTCGCATTGCTTCTGGCGAGATGCTTGGTCAAGACCAGCCAGTGATTCTACAACTATTAGAAATCACCCCTGCATTAGATGCACTAAAAGGCGTGGTCATGGAGCTTGATGACTGTGCATTTCCACTACTTGCTGGTGTTGTGCAAACAGATGACCCAAGTGTTGCCTTTAAGGATGCAGACTATGCACTGCTAGTTGGTGCAATGCCACGTAAAGATGGTATGGAGCGTAAAGACTTGTTAGAAGCAAATGGTGGTATCTTCGGTCCTCAAGGTAAAGCTCTAAACGACCATGCTAGCAAAGATGTAAAAGTATTAGTTGTTGGTAACCCAGCCAATACCAATGCACTCATTGCCCAGCGTAATGCACCAGATTTAGACCCACGCAACTTCACTGCGATGACTCGCCTAGACCACAACCGCGGTATGGCACAGCTTGCTGAGCAAACCAACACTACTGTTAATGACATTGACAAAATGATCATTTGGGGTAACCACTCATCAACTCAATATCCAGATTTGACTCAATGTAGCGTTGCTGGCAAGCCTGCTCTTGAGCAAGTTGAGCGTGACTGGTATGAAAATACCTACATTCCAAATGTACAACAACGTGGTGCTGCTATCATTAAGGCGCGTGGTGCATCTTCAGCGGCTTCTGCTGGTAATGCTGCTATCGCTCACATGCGTAGCTGGGCACTAGGTACAGCAGAAGGTGAGTGGGTATCAATGGCGGTTTACTCAAAAGGTGAATACGGCATTGAAGAGGGCTTGATTTACTCATTCCCATGTACTTGTAAAGATGGTGATTGGTCAATCGTAGAAGGTTTAGACGTGTCTTCTGATTTCTCACAAGAGAAAATGAAAGCCACTGAAACTGAACTTAAAGAAGAGCGTGATGCCGTTGCTCACTTGTTGCCATAAGCAAAGTGGCTGATAGCTAACTTATTTAGTTTTATAGTCTTATAGATATACAAACACCCTGTTTATCAGCAGGGTGTTTTTTTGTTGCTTTATGTCCTTATCGATTTATAGCTGGAGAACTCAAAAATCACCACCGCTCAAAAGCTAAAAATCACTATATTGCACAAAACAAAAACCCTGCTAATAAGAAACAGGGGCTTTATTTATACCATTACACTTAAAACATGATTTTATAATACCTAGACAAGGCGTGCCCTGTTTCTACAGTATATTTTGAGAATGATATAGGCTTATCACTTAAGCTTTATCTTTGTTGCGAGCATGGCGTTTACGCTCACTCTCAGTTAGATATTTCTTACGAAGACGGATGGATTTAGGTGTTACCTCAACCAGCTCATCATCTTCGATAAACTCAAGTGCTTGCTCAAGCGTTAACTTAATCGCAGGTACTAGCGTCAATGCCTCATCAGTACCACTGGCACGTACGTTAGTCAACTGTTTTGCTGTGGTTGGGTTTACTACCATATCATCACTACGAGAGTTGATGCCAACGATCATACCTTCATACACTTCGAGCTGTGGCTCAGCAAACAACTTACCACGTTTTTGCAAATTAAATAGTGCAAACGCCAAACACACACCATTTGCCATTGAGACCAGCACACCATTACTACGTTGACCGACATCGCCAACTTTTTGTGGACCATAGTGTGAGAAACTCGAGGTCAAAATACCAGAACCAGAGGTCAAAGTAAGAAACTCCGAACGGAAACCAATCAAACCACGGGCAGGCATGACCGCCTCAATACGCACACGACCCTTGCCGTCCATGATCATATCAGTCATTTCACCTTTACGGAGTCCAATCTGCTCCATAATCGAACCTTGATGTTCTTCTTCAATATCAAAGATGACATTTTCGTATGGTTCTTGCTTTTCACCATCAACTTCTTTAACAATAACCTCAGGGCGTGATACACCAAGCTCATAACCTTCACGACGCATATTTTCAATCAAGATAGATAGATGCAACTCACCACGACCAGACACTTTAAATTTCTCTGCCGATTCAGTGTCTTCCACACGCAAAGCAACGTTATGAATCAATTCACGGTCTAAACGGTCACGAATGTTGCGTGAAGTAACAAACTTACCTTCTTTACCAGCAAATGGGGAATTATTTACTTGGAAAGTCATTGAAACCGTTGGTTCATCTACCGTCAATGGTGGCAGTGCTTCCACTGCGTTTGGATCACAGATGGTATCTGAGATATTAAGGCTATCAAGACCTGTGATACAAACAATATCACCTGCTTGTGCTTCATCAACATCTATACGCTCTAGACCATGGTAACCCATGATTTTAAGAATACGACCATTACGCGTTTTGCCTTCTTGATCTATAACCGTCACTGGCGTATTGGTTTTAATACGACCACGCTCGATACGACCAACACCAATCACTCCAACAAAGTTATTATAATCAAGACTTGAAATCTGCATGCGGAAGGGTGCATCAGGATCGACTTGTGGTGGCTCAACAACGTCAACAATTGCCTCAAATAATGGTGTCATATCATCAGCAAGATTATCTGCTTCCATACCTGCCACACCATTTAATGCGGAAGCATAGACAACAGGGAAGTCTAGTTGCTGATCACAAGCACCAAGGTTATCAAACAAGTCAAACACCTGATCCATCACCCAATCAGGACGAGAACCTGGTCTATCGATTTTGTTGATAACAACGATCGGTTTCAAGCCTTGCTCAAATGCTTTTTGAGTCACAAAACGAGTCTGTGGCATTGGCCCATCAACTGCATCTACAACTAATAGTACACAGTCAACCATTGACATAACACGTTCTACTTCACCGCCAAAGTCCGCATGTCCTGGGGTATCGACGATATTAATACGATATTCAATATCTCTTGTCGGATGTTGCCATTTGATGGCTGTATTTTTGGCAAGAATGGTAATACCACGTTCTTGCTCGATATCACCTGAATCCATCGCTCTTTCAGCAACATTTTCACGGTCACCAAAAGTACCAGATTGATGTAAGAGTTTATCGACAAGGGTTGTTTTACCATGGTCAACGTGCGCAATGATGGCAATATTACGCAAGTTTTTAATATCATTTGACATAAAATACTCGTTTTGTGAAGCGTTAAAATTAAAAACTAAAATTAAAGACGCAATAGTATAACATCATTTTATTAATTTTTTCTAATTAACTGCCGTTATGATAAGAAACTTTACAAAAAAACTTACAAAAAAATACCACCCTTACCTTCATAAGGGTGGTATCAACTAAAGCTAATTGATCTAACAGTCAATTAACCATGATCTAGGATTACTTCACCATGTCTTTAGTTTTTTCAACAGTTACTTGCTTGTTACCTTTGATGATGGCATAAACACGACGGTTCATTGCACGACCTTCAGCAGTATCGTTTGGTGCGATTGGACGGCTGTAGCCAAATCCTTTAGTGCTCATACGAGCTGGGTTAATGCCAAACTCATTAGCAAGTGCTGATTTAACTGCTACTGCACGAGCTTCTGATAGACGTTGGTTATAACGTGCAGAAGGACCAGTCTTAGATGCGTGACCTTCGATACGAGCAGTTGCGTTTGGATAATCACGCATCTTCTCAGCAACCTTAGCAATTTCTGGCTTGTACTGATCTTTGATAACTGACTTATCATTGTCAAAGAATACACGAAGTTCCATTTTTAGAGCATCATCAACGATAGCTTTCATTGGGCAACCACGAGCATCAACGACACGATTCATTGGCGTACCTGGGCAAGCATCACGCTTATCAAAGACACCATCTCTATCGCTATCAATATTTCTTTCTTTAACAACGACTGGTTTCTTATCTTCAACCACCACCACTTGTTCTGGCTCAACTGGTAGTACTGGTTCTGGTGCTTCAACTTGACCTAAATGACCACCTAGTACAACTTCTAGACCAGCCAAAGCCATACCTTCCCACCAGTTGTTATCAAAGTTATGAATCGCACGAGCTTCACCACGTAGGCTTAGTGCGTCATTTACACGGTACATAGCACCCAAGCCTAGGTTACCAATGGTATCTTTCGACTCCGCAACCACAGTACCAGCAGGAATCTCACCTGTTTTATTAGTCTGAGTTGCTTTACCTGCATCAGTGCTATATGTTTGTTGGTTTTCGATTTCAATCTTAGACTGACCAGCACCAACTAAAGCGTATGGCTTAAACTTAGTGTTGGCATCATAACCAGTCACTTGTTCTAGACCGATTAGGAAGTTACCAGAAATCGTCTGCTGTTCTGCATCAAAACGATTGGCTTCATTGGCATCCCATGAAGTTTTTGATGCTCGAGCATCTGCATTTGCTACACCATACTCAATCTGGAATTGAGTAGATGGGGTAAGCTCTAGACCCAAAGCCACACCAGTATATAAACCACTTAACTGAGTCACACCACTGTTTGCAGACTTAGGTTGAAGGTTTTTCTCAGCCTTACGCTCGTTGTTAATGTACTTACCAGTTTCTAACAATCCACGCTGTGCTTTGTGAGCTTGACCAGTGTAGTGATAACCAGCGATTGGGGTGACAGTAACACCTGCATAAGCTGCTGGAACAACAGCCAAAGCCGCAAGACCCAGGGCAATTTTATTTAGTTTCATCATGGTAGAGTTTTCTCCAAGTAGTTAAGTTTGTGCAACATTCATAACAGTTGCAATAATTTTCACTAAAATTAAGTTGCAAAATCACTTTTGCTTATTCGTTTGTCCAAAAAAGTTATAAAAACTATAATGAATGCTAAAACATCATACAAATAAAATAGTCCAAAAATGTAATACGTCAAAGCTAAATATGGTAATAGCTTAACCGTATTCATAATAATTTACAACCATTTTTTTTGATTTAACACACTAAATTACAATAGAATAATAAATTTGCAATAAAAACATGAAAAATCAATATACTTCATAACTGTTTACTACATATATTATGAGCTACCCCATAAAGTGACTTGTATGCACCGCACTTTCATTATACAATGGTTTGACTAGAATTTCTAGCTTTATATAAATAGATTGTATAATTTAGTTGAGTATTTTTAGTTTTTAGCATTGTTTTTTAATATTGTTATTTTATTAATATTAGTTATACAGTGTTACTTAGCCCTTGAATTTCCATCACTCAAATGCAAAACAAATGGCATGGCACATTATTTATGGATAAAAAGCCACAACAGGATGCAATAATTAGACAAGATAGCAAACCATACAGCAGGCGATGTAACAAGCAACGCAAACAGCTGTTAGGTTTTACCTTGTTTGAATTATTGGTGACGGTTACTATCATGAGTATTGTTGTGATGCTTGCTTACCCAAACGTTATGCGATACTTGGCAAAGTCAGAAGCCAATCGTATTCGCCATCTACTACACAACAATATCAAACTCGCAAAAGCAACCAGCTATACTCATCGCAAACGAGTGTTTATGTGTCTAACTGATAAAACTGGTAACTGTCATCGAGATGGTGACGAAAATATTTTACTGTTTTTTGACCAGAATGGTGATAATAACTTTAATGAAAACGATGGCGATTCACTAATTAGCAAACAAGCATTAAACCTAAGCTATGGGCAGGTGGATATGCGTGCAGGTCGCAGACATTATGTGCGTTTTGCCTCTGATACTGGTATGCCTCGTGGTTTTTTTGGTCATTTTAAATACTGTCCCACTGGTCATTATAATGACAATATGTATCAGCTATCATTTAATCAAGTTGGAATCATTCGTTTTAAGCCCCATTCTACTCGCCAACCAACGGGCTGTTAGTCATTTTTATCCTTTAACATTTAGTCTCAGTAGGCTGGGCATTTTGCCCAGCAGTTACAATGTCTCAATTTTTCGCTGGGCAAAATGCCCAGCCTACAAGTTGTTAATTTTGCATAAGTCCTAATCCTTTAACATTTAGTGTAGAGACAGAGCACGCCCTGTCTATGTATTAAGCATGCACCATTCATTATCTTTAACCTTTAACTACACTACATAGTCTCAGTTTCAACCTCCACAGCACTTTCTGTCTCTGTCATTGCCATATCATGCCAACTTATCTTATCTAGCAAACTTAAATCATAAACATCAACATTGCTGTTTTTTGGTACGTTAAGGTCAATACGATTGGCTTGTATGCCTTTTAACCGCATAGAGAAAGGCGATTCACCCTCATAACTATTACCCATTGCCACTTGCATGTCTTTCAGGGCTTTTTCTTGGACACTGGCGTGTAAACTGTCAATGACAGTGTTACGAAAACTAAAACAACTACCATTACAATCATCCACGCCAGTCTGTATAATAGCAAGCTTAGCATAATTACCAGTAAATTCTGCCCCTCTCGCTAAGAGTGTTAAATTTATCGGTTCAGCCGTATTGTCAACGTATAAACTACTTACTTGTGCGGGAAAATCAATTTTCCAATCTTGTTTTGGCAGACTAATCTGTAATTTTGTATCATAATAAACGGATTCATTGTCCATAGATTTAGACAAGTCCATGGTTAGTATGCCTTTATCAAGTTGCCAATTAAGTTGGTTTAAGTCAATGTTGGTAAAATATCGATAATGGTAGTCATCATCGTCTATCGGCTGATTGACTTCTATATAAGACTGCTTTTTGAAGTCAATGTTGACGGTTAATCCATAAAGCTCTTTGGGCAGTTGAACGCTTAGCTGTTTAATATTGCTT
>PDWJ01003595.1_pt1 | contig 14617 bp, 12 predicted proteins | sample 1430881 | NCBI WGS metagenome assembly PDWJ01 (sample SAMN01162460, study PRJNA174530) | Oral metagenome, whole genome shotgun sequencing project. | biome: Marine environment; feature: Marine mammal; material: Swab sample of the gingival sulcus; isolation source: swab sample of gingival sulcus... | reverse complement strand
CCAATGGTGGCGACGACAGCGCCTTGGGACTGGGGCGCGAACACCCCGGTCTCGAATGAGAGTGTCTTGTCGGTACCAGAAATAGGTCCGGACACACGGATGGGGTCAGCCACGAAGGGCTCCTTTCCGGTACAGGATGTCTCCCCTGTACCGCTCTGGAGCGATCGAGCCAGTTCCCAGTTGGCAGTCCCGCACACCGTTCAGGAACTGAAGGTGCGGAAGAGGCAACCGGCAACCAACCCGCGGATCGCTCGGTTTGGCAAGGCGCGGACCTTCCGCGCCTCTCAACACAGTCTAGCGGGCCCGGTCTCGAACCCGCGCTACCTCAGCGGCGCAGGCCGAGTGAGGAGATCAGGGTGCGATACCGCTCGACATCGATGTCGCGCAGATAGTCGAGAAGACGACGACGACGACCGACCAACATGAGCAGGCCACGACGGCTGTGGTGGTCCTTGGCATGGGTCTTGAGGTGCTCGGTGAGATGCTTGATGCGATCGGTCAAGAGAGCGATCTGAACCTCAGGGGAGCCGGTGTCGGTCTCGGATGAGCCGTACTTGGCGATGATCTCGGCTTTGGGCGTAAGCGCCATGGTTGTTCTGCCTTCCAGTGTGGAGGTCGCGCCGACCCGGATGGGCCGATACGCATCACGCCCGGGCCGAAGCTCGAACGGACGCCACAATGCTAGGCGTCCAATCCAGGGGCGACAACCGGAGTGCCGGTACGCTGCGACACGGTGTGTGACGGAACCCTTGACCGTGTCGTGGCGATATGCGCTACTGGCGCGCCCGGGAGCACCGCCCGATGACGCCCGCCATCCAGCTCCGCGGTGTCAGCAAATGGTTTGGTGACCTTCACGCGCTGGCCTCGATCGATCTCGAGGTTGGACCCGATGAGATCGTCACCCTGATCGGCCCCAGCGGAAGTGGAAAGACCACCCTGCTGAGAGTGGTCGCTGGCCTAGAAGAGCCCACCACCGGATCGGTGTCGACCCTCGGCGACACCCCCGAGTCGGTGCGTCACGCCAAGCGGATTGGGATGGTGCCCCAAGGCCCAGCCCTGCTCCCCTGGCGAACTGTGGCCCAAAACGCCTCGATCTTGTTGGACATCAATCGTCGGGCGACCCCCACCGCAGCGGTCGATGTGACCGAGCTCTTGACCGAGGTCGGCCTGGCCGACTTCCTCGATGCCTACCCCCACGAACTCTCCGGTGGTATGGCCCAGCGGGTTGCCCTGGTGCGAGCGTTTGCACTTGGTGCTCCGGTCCTCCTCCTCGATGAGCCCTTCGCCGCTCTCGATGAGATCACCCGAGCGGACATGCGCCACCTTTTGGCTCGGCTTTGCCGGCCTCGTCCGGTCGCCGTCCTCTTCGTCACCCATTCGATTGCGGAAGCGGTCTATTTAGGTGATCGAGTTGGGGTCTTGTCCCACCGGCCAGGAACGATCGTCTCGATGAGAGAGGTGCCCTTCGAGCGGCCCCGCCGCCCCGAACTGGAGCACTCAGCTGAGTTCTTCGATCTGGTCACCGATTTGGGACGAGATCTTCACCAGGCGATGGAGAATCCCTCATGAGTGAGCGTTCTCGTCCAGTTGTCCTGGGCGCGATTGGCTTGATCATCTTTGGGATGATCTGGGAACTGGTGGTGCGGGTCTTCGAGATCCAGCCCTTTGTGCTGCGATCACCGGTTCAGATCGCGTCGACGATCATCGAGGATCCCGGCCTCTATCTGCGAGCTGCCAGCGCGACCGCATTCCACTCGGTGATCGGGCTCGTGGTCGCCCTCGCTGCCAGCATGCTCATCGGGGGTGGGCTGGCAACCTCCAAACGACTCGAAGAAGCGGCTCAGCCGATCCTCATGGTCATCTTGGTCGCCCCGTGGGTGGCCTACTACGGCTCCTTGCGGGTCGCAGTCGGGCTTGGCACCGCCCCGATCCTGATCCTGATCTCACTGGTCACCCTCCCAGCCTTCACCTTTGCCATGGTGACCGGGCTGCGATCTGCCGATCCGGCAGCTCGCGAACTCTTTGAATCGGTATCCGCTGGCCGCTGGGAAGTCCTCTGGCGCTTGAGGATGCCGTCAGCAGCGCCCACGGTGCTGGCGACCGCCCGATTCAACTCGGGCCTCGCCCTTGCAGCGGCCTACTACGCCGAAGGGATGGCCACAACCGGCGCGACCTCGCTGGGCTCGATCGGGTTGCGAGCCCAGGCCTATTCACGCGGTGATGTCTTGTGGGCCACGATCGCCGTCACGGCGGCACTGGGATTTGTCTTCTTGGCGGTGATCACGGTGATCGAACGCGTCGCCCTGGGATGGCATGTCTCCCAGCGTGACTGATCAGGGCTGACCTAGCCGAATCTGGTCTGGTCTCCCTAGGCTCAACAGAGCGTTGACGAAGGAGTTTGCATGTCGGCTCACCGCATCCTGATCACCAGCCTGGCCGCCCTCGTTATCTCGACGGCAGGCTGTGGACATGACGCCCCGACTTCCACTCTTGATCCGGTACCTCCGGTGGTCGCCGGTGAGGCCATTCCGACCGAACGATGCGACGCCAATCGCCAGGCGGGGCCGATCACCTTTGTGACTGGATTCGACTATGCCGCGGCTGCCTCAATCATCGAAGTGATCGCTGCCGAAACGGCCGGCTACTACGACGATCTCTGTCTTGATGTCACCCTGGTGCCGGGGTTCTCCACCTCGAATTATCCCCTGGTCGCCAGTGGTCAAGCCCAGTTCGCCTCCGGCGGGTCGTTCTCTGAGACCGTGGCGTTTGGTCTCGCCAACGAAGCCGACCTGGCGGTGGTCACCGTGGCTGGCGCCAAACCGATCGAAACCCTTCTCCTCAAACCCGAAGCCACCTCTCTCGATGATGTCGCCGGCAACACCATCGGGGTCAAGGGCAAGCTGCCGCCCGGGGTCGAGATCATGCTCTCCCAGGCTGGATTGCACGAGGGCGAGGAGTTCACCACCATCCCGGTCGATGGTTTCGATCCGGTAGCCCATATGTCGATCGACGAGACGATCGGCATCCCGGGCTGGCGATCCTTCGAACCGGCCTACCTCTCCCAGCACGATGTCCCGTTCGTCGAGTTTGCTGTCGCCGATGCCGGTGTACCGGGCTCGTTTGGGGTGATCTTCACCAGTCGTGAGTTCGCTGATGCCCATCCCAGCGCGGTGGAAGACTTCGCCCGGGCATCGATGCGAGGACTCGCCGATGTGATCGCCGATCCATCAGCAGCTGCTTCTCACGCGTTGGCCCTAGCCGAAGCCAACGGCAACCCCAACTTCTTGTCGTTTGAGACCGAATCGGCCCGGGCCAAGATCGAGGCCACCTTGATCGTCGATGCCCTGCCCGACGGGATGGTCGCCGGCACACCACTGGTCGATCGGTTGCAGGACGAGCTCGATGCCTATGCCGAAACCGGACTGTTTGGCGAGGCCACTCCCCCGGCAGCCACCGAGGTGATCATTCCGATCATCGACACGATCACCGATGATGGCACCATCATCTGGCCCGGCTGATCGGCAAAACGACTAGGAATATCCGAGAATCTGTCGAGTGCGATCGGTATCGCGATTCATCTGGTCGACCAGTTCGTCGATCCCAGCAAACTTTCGCTCTGACCGTACGAATCGGACGAAGCGGACCTTGGCCGGTTGGCCGTAGAGGTCGCCATCAAAGTCGATCAGATGGGCTTCGAGAAGTGAGGTGTTGGCGTGCTCATAAAAGGTTGGCCGACGACCGATATTGATCGCACAGGCATGGACCTCCCCGGTGGGCCGTTCATACCAGCCGGCATAGACCCCATCGGCGGGCGAACAGACCCGTTGGGGAACCTCGACATTGGCGGTGGGGAACCCCAGGGTGCGACCTCGCTGATCGCCGTGGGCAACCTGGCCGCGGACTTCGAACGGCCGAGTCAACATCTGAGCGGCGACGGCCACCCCGCCACCGGCAAGGGCTCGACGAATGGCGGTACTGCTGACCGGCTCGACAATTCCGTCGGCTCGACCGATCAAGCTGAGGGGTTCAACGCTGAACCCGGCAGCCTTGCCAGCCTCGCGCAAGAAGGCCACATTGCCTTCTCGATGACGCCCAAAGTGAAAGTCATCGCCGACGACGACATGTTCGGCCTGGAGCCCCTTGACGAGGACTCGATCGATAAAGGCTCCAGCTGATTCTTGAGCCTGGGCGATATCGAAGGGCAGGACGACCACGGCGTCAACCCCGGTCTGGGCGAAGAGTTCAAGGCGCTGTTCAGCATCGGTGAGCAAGCAGGGAGCACTCTGGGGTCGAACGATCGCCGCTGGATGACGGTCGAAGGTGACCACCGCCGAACGAACCCCGCGAGCCCGGGCTTCCTCACAGACGTGCTGGATGACCGCTTGATGGCCGATATGGAGACCGTCATAGGCCCCGATGGTGACCACGGTTGACTCGCCAGGGAACACCGGCGTCTCGGTATCTGTGCGAATCAACACCGTCGGGACACTATCGCTCAGGTGTGTCGGATCGAACCCGAGCGGTCGGAAGAACGCAGGCCGGTTTGGCCTGGCGGTCGCCAAAGGCTTCATACACAGCGATCAGTTGATCATCGGTGGTGAACACCGCCCACGGCCCCTCACCGGGAAAGCGAGGCAAGACTCGCCCATTGGCCACCAGCTGGGCCGCCTGATCCGACAAGGTGATCCGATCGAGCCCGACCACCGCGGTGGCGACCGGTCGAAGCTCGCACTCATCCGGCGAATCAGCCATCTCGATCCCGAACTCACCGACAGCGGTCCGGCGAAGATGTCGCAGGTGGGCGCCTCCCCCGAGGAGATGGCCGAGATCGTCGGCCAGGGTGCGCACATAGGTGCCCGCCGAACAGGTCACATCGATCAGGAAGACCCCCGGCTCGGGTTCGCCGATGATCTCGAACCGATCGATGGTGACCGGCCGTGGAGGCCGATCAACCTCAACACCTTGACGGGCCAGCTCATGAAGCCGATGTCCACCGATCTTGATCGCTGACACCATGGGCGGGATCTGTTCGATATCGCCCATCAGATGGTTGGCGATCACTCGGCGAGCATCATCGATGGTGACCCCGGACATGTCGTGGGTAGCGGTGACCTCGCCGGCAGCGTCAAGGGTGGTGGTTTCGGTGCCCAGGACGACTTCGCCGACATAGCGCTTGGTGGTCTTTTCGACGAAGCGGAGCAATTTGGTGGCCATGCCAACCGCGACGACCAGAACTCCGGTGGCGTCAGGATCGAGGGTGCCTCCGTGTCCGACTTGGCGTTCGTTGAACCGACGGCGCAGCATCCCGACCACATCATGGCTGGTCACCCCGGCGGGCTTGTCGACGATGCACACCCCGTGTGTCGTCGCCGGTCGACGGCGAGCCATGGCTTACTCCGGGCGGTGCCGACGATCCTGATCGGCGCGCAAGATCTCATCGATCCGTTCAGCAGCTCGCAGGGTTTCGTCGGGACGGAAGTCGAGAATCGGAGTCTTCTTGGCCCGGATCTGTCGAGCGATCGTGGCCTGGAGTCGGATCCGATGAGCGTTCAGGGCGGCGATGATCTCATCGTCGCTGTCGGGATCGGACAGGGAGTCGAAATAGACGTGGGCTCGGTTGAGCTCGTTGTCGACATCGATACCGGTCACGGTGACAAAGCTGAGACGCTCATCATCGATGCGGATGAGTTCATCGGCGATGATCTCCCGCAAGGTTTCTTTCACCCGTGCTGAGCGCGGATAGCGCGGTTTGCCAGAGCCTCGTCCACGGGCCATGATCTCGTCCTTTCTCGTCGCTGTCAGCGACCGACAAGAGCGGGGCTGAGCCCGCCCCCATCTATGACAGTGTGCGCTCGATCTCGCGTTCGTCGTAGGTTTCGATCACATCGCCCGGCTTGAGGTCTTGGAAGTCGGTCAAGCCGATACCGCACTCGAACCCTGCTCGCACTTCTTGGGCATCGTCCTTGAAGCGTTTGAGGGAAGCGATGGCGCCCTTCCAAATGATCTTGCCCTCGCGCAGGAAGCGCACCTTGGAACCTCGGGTGATGACCCCGTTGTGGACATAGCACCCAGCGATCGCTCCCACCTTGGGAATCCGGAAGATCTCGCGCACCTCGGCATCGCCGGTGACGACTTCTTCGAACTCGGGAGCGAGCATGCCGACCATCGCCTGCTCGATGTCTTCGAGCAGTTTGTAGATGATCTCGTAGGTGCGAATCTCAACCCCTTCGGTGTCGGCCGCTTCACGAGCTTTGCGATCGGGACGAACATTGAACCCGATGATGGTCGAGTTGGTGGTCGCTGCCAAGGTGATGTCGTTCTCACTGATACCGCCCACCGCTCGGTGAACGAAGGTGAGGTCGACTTCGTCTCGCTGGAGCTTCTTCAAGCTGTCGGTGACCGCTTCGAGCGAGCCTTGAACATCGGCCTTGAGGATCAGGTTCAAGGTGGCGGTTTCGCCAGACTGGATCTGGTCGAAGATGTCTTCGAGCTTGACCCCGCTCTTGACTCGAGCGTCGCCTCGCTGGTCACGGATCTTGCGGTGATGCTCTCGAGCTTCACCCACCGTGCGAGCGACCTTTTCGTCGGGAGCCACCCGGAACTCATCACCGGCTTCGGGCACCGAGGACAGACCGAGTACCTCGACCGGGGTTGAGGGACCAGCCGACTTGATCTGGTTGCCATGATCGTCGATCAGGGCTCGGACTCGACCCCAGGCAGCGCCGGCCACGATCGGGTCGCCAACCTTGAGCTCTCCCTTGTCGATCAGGATGGTGGCTACCGAGCCGCGACCCTTTTCGAGATTGGCTTCAAGCACGATGCCCTTGGCCCGACCGGTCGGGTTGGCATCGAGCTCTTCGAGTTCAGCGACCACCAAGAGCTGGTCGAGCAGGTCATCGATACCGAGACCTTCGATCGCTGCCATCTCGACGATGATCGTGTCGCCGCCCCACGATTCGGGGACCAATTCGTGTTCAGCGAGTTCGCTGAGCACCCGTTGGGGATCGGCATTGTCCTTATCGATCTTGTTGACCGCCACCACGATCGGCACCTCAGCAGCGCGGGCATGGTTGATCGCTTCGATCGTTTGGGGCATGACCCCGTCATCGGCGGCGACCACCAAGACCACGATGTCGGTGACCTGAGCACCACGAGCCCTCATCTGGGTGAAGGCAGCGTGACCGGGGGTGTCGATAAAGGTCAACAGGTTGCCATCGCGTTCGACCTGGTACGCCCCGATGTGCTGGGTGATCCCACCGGCTTCGCCGTCGACCACATTGGCTGAACGGATCTGGTCGAGCACGGTGGTCTTGCCGTGGTCGACATGGCCCATGACGGTGATGACCGCTGGACGGGGCTGCAAGAGCGTCTCATCGTCATCATCGCTGTCATCGAAGAGGGCTTGGAGTTCGACTTCTTGCTGCTGGCCCGGATCGACCAAGAGCAGCTCAGCACCCAATTCGAGGGCGTAGAGCTCCATATGGTCATCGGACAGAGCCATGGTGGCGGTGATCATCTCACCGTGCTGAAGCAAGAACTTGACCACATCGGCAGCGGTGCGGTTGAGCTTGGGACCAAACTCTTGGGCCGACACGCCCCGCTCGACGATGATCGGTCCCTCGGGAACCGGAACGTCAGCCGAGGTATAGCTCTGTTCTTGAGGCTGGAGCTCCTCGCGGTCGCGACGGCGACGACGACGGCTCCGGCGCGGTGGACGACGGCCTCCACTGGGGCGACCACCACCGGGACGGCCTCCACCAGGCCCACCACCGGGACGGCCTCCACCGGGTCCACCACCGGGACGGCCGGCAAAACCACCGGTACGACCACCGGGCGAGGGACGCGACGGACGCGCCGAGCCGGGAGGCGGCGGAATCGGCTTACCCGACGGCGACAAGGGCCGGCCGGGAGGCGGCGGAATCGGCTTACCCGACGGCGACCGCGGCGGAATCGGCCCCTTGGGCGGAGCGGGCGCCGCCGGCGGCGCTGATGCTGCCGGTGGCGGTGTTACTGGTGCCGGCTTTGACGGCGCGTCAGGACGGCCACTTGAAATCACCCGGTCGGGAGCTGGTTTGTCAGGTCCTGCCGACGACACGATGCGCTTGGGCGGCTCAGCGGGCGGCGGTGTTGCCGGAGCTTCGACAACAGGCTCGGGGGCCGCAGCGGTGATCGGGGTGACCGGCTTGGCCGCTGCCGGTCCGACCACTCGGGGAGCCGATGGCGGTTTGGGCGCCGCGGCCTTGTCGGCGGGAGTCTCAGTCTTGGCAGCTGCCTTCTCTGCTGGGGCCTTCTTGGCCGCGGCCTTTTTCGCTGGGGCCTTCTTGGCTGGGGCCTTCTTGGCGGCAGCTTTCTTAGCCGGGGCTTTCTTGGCCGCAGCTTTCTTGGCTGGAGCCTTCTTGCGAGCCCGGGGCTTCTTCGGCGGCTCGGGGGGCTGCTCATCACGGGTCAACCCGTCTCGCACGGCACGACGACGAACCATGTCGGCATAGGCCTCTTGTAGCGACGACGAGTGATTCTTGATCGGCACGCCCAGTGTGTTACAGAGCGCGACCGTCTCAGCATTGGTCATGCCAAGTTCTTTGGCTAGCTCATGTACTCGGATTCTCTTCGCCACTCTCTGGGTTTCCCTTTCGTCGTCGTCTCAGTCTCGCAGCCGGTGGGACGTTCCCCACCGCAGATATTGGCCCTTAGTCGGCCACTTCGTCGGTGTTGGCGGCCGCCTCGTCATCGGATGATTCGGTCTCGGGGGCAGCCTCATCGGCAGCTGGAGCCTCATCGGCTGGGGCCTCATCATCCGATACCGCTTCTTCAGATCCAGCCTCGCCAGACCTCTCGGTCCATTCCGACTGGGACATGACCGAACCGTCGGCTGAATGCCACTCGAGTTCTCCGGTTTCGGCGTTCTCCACCCATTCGCCTTCGGCATATTCGATATCGTCGGCGCGATCGAGGTAGCCCCCAGCGGGCACCCCTTCGGCAAGCTGGGTTTCGGATCGGATATCAACCCGCACCCCGGTCAGGCGGGCAGCCAACCGAGCGTTCTGTCCTTCACGGCCGATCGCCAAACTGAGCTGATGATCGGGCACGATCACGTCGGCAGCGGTCCCATCCTCGGAAATGGTGACCGAGTTGACCTTGGCCGGAGACAGAGCCTTGGCCACAAAGTCGGGGAGGTCGTCGCTGAAGGGAACGATGTCGATCTTTTCGCCCCTCAGTTCGTTGACCACCATCCGAACCCGAGCCCCTCGGGCGCCAACACAGGCACCAACCGGGTCCACATTGTGGTCGTTTGACCAGACAGCGATCTTGGTGCGATGACCGGCCTCGCGGGCACAGGCCTTGATCTCAACGATCCCATCGGCGATCTCGGGCACTTCGAGCTCGAAGAGTCGCTTGATCAGCCCGGGGTGGGTACGAGACACCACGATCTGGGGACCCTTGACCGTCTTGCGGACCTCGACGATATAGGCCTTGGACCGATCGCCAGGATTGGGCCGCTCGTAGGGCACCTGCTCGGCTTGGGGCAAGAGGGCCTCAACCCGTCCGAGATCGAGCAGGGTGTAGCGGGTGTCGGTCTGCTGGATGATGCCGGTGACCATGTCACCTTCACGGTTGGCATATTCCTCAAACTTGCGGTCACGCTCGACCTCGCGGATGCGCTGGCTCATCACCTGCCGGAAGGTTTGGGCAGCGATACGGCCGAGCTCATCACGACGGGGAGTGTCATCGCGCTCGTTGACCCAGTTGCCATCTTCATCGAGGTCATAGGCGGTGAAGGTGAACTCCATCGTGGTCGGGTTGACCTCAACGATGACCTCGTCGGCTGCACCGGGACGACGCTTATAGGCACTGGCCAACGCGTCGACCAGGACATGGAGAAGGTCTTCTTCGGATATCCCCTTCTCCTGGGCCAAGATACGGATGGCCTCGCTCATGTCGAGATTACTCACGATGACTCCTTCGTCGCGGTGGACTGTGTGGATGACGTCGAATCTGCGGCCGAAGCCGACTTCTTGGCGGGCTTACGTGCCGCCTTCTTCCCCGATTTCTTTCCCCGTGAGCCCGGCTTGGGCTGGGGACCCCATTCGAACACGGTGTGGGCCCGATCGACCGATGAGAGGTCGATGACCCGATCGGTGGTGTCCTCACCATCGGTCACCCGGATGGTGGCGGTGAGGTCGTCAGCAGCGACCAAGATGCCGCGCACCCGACGCTGATCGGACTCGACATTGGACAGGCGAACCTTGATCTCTTTGCCCAGTTCACGCTGGAAGTGCTCGGGACGACGCAGGGCCCGCTCCAGCCCAGGGCTGGTGACTTCGAGGGTGTATCGACCGGGGATCGGATCATCGTGGTCGAGCTGCCGGGAGATCAGCCGGGTAGCCAGGGCAATCTGGTCGAGGCTGATGCCGCTGTCGGAACCGGGCGGGGTATCGAGGGTGACCCGGATGGTGCCACCTCGCTGCTCAAGGTCATAGACATCGAGGCCGAGGTCGGAGGCGATCGGATCGACGATGGTCGCCACTCGGGTCAACACCGGAGAGCTGATGGTGTCTCGGGTCATCGAATTCGCCTCCTTTCACAGAACAAGGCGTGGGCCTCGGCCCACGCCTTTCGGTCATTTGAACCAAATTGGCTGGCCTTAGTATAACCCACGCCAGCCCGGTCCGCTCGGGCGAATCTGGACGGGTTTGTGGCACAAACGTCACGACAAGCGGGCTCTAGGCCGGGGCGATCAGCGGGGGCGGATAGTGTGGCCATCGTGCTGCGAATGTCGAACCTGTTCTTGAGGACCCTGCGTGACGATCCTTCCGATGCTGAGGTGGCCTCCCACAAGCTCATGGTGCGAGCCGGCTTTATTCGGCGGGCGGCCCCCGGCGGATTCACCTGGCTCCCGTTGGGCTGGATCGTGTACCAAAACGTCGAGCGGATCGTGCGCGACGAGATGAACAAGGCCGGATTCCAAGAGGTCCACTTCCCCGCCTTGTTGCCGAAAGAGCCCTATGAGGCCACCGGGCGATGGGAAGACTATGGCGACAATCTCTTCCGTCTGACCGATCGCCACGGGGCCGAGATGCTGCTGGCCCCCACCCATGAGGAGATGTTCACCCTCTTGGTCAAGTCGATGTATGGGTCCTATAAGGATCTGCCCCTGGTGATCTACCAGATCCAGACCAAGTATCGCGACGAAGCCCGTCCTCGGGCTGGGCTGCTGCGCGGCCGCGAGTTCGCGATGAAGGACTCTTACAGCTTCGATATCGATGACGAGGGCTTGCAGCGTTCCTATGACCGGCATCGCCAGGCCTATAGCGCCACCTTCGAACGCTTGGGCCTGCCGGTGGTGATCGTGTCGGCGGTGTCGGGAGCGATGGGTGGCTCGGCATCGGAAGAGTTCTTAACCCCGCTTGAAGCCGGCGAGGACACCTATGTGACCTGCACCTCGTGTGACTATGCCGCCAATACCGAAGCGGTCGATGTCGTGATCCCAACCGTGTCGACGATCGATGGTGGTGGCGATCCGGTGGTGATCGACACCCCAGGTGCCGCCACGATCGATGCCTTGGTCGACTGTTTGAACACCTCTGCTGAGGCGGCGCGTGATGATCGACCGTGGACTGCGAGCGACACCCTCAAGAATGTGATCGTCAAGCTGAGGGCTCCCGATGGAACCACCGAAGCGTTGGCGATCGGTGTGCCGGGCGACCGTGAGGTCGACATGAAACGGCTTGAAGCCCAGGTATCACCCCATGAGGTGGAGCCCTTTGGCGACGATGACTTTGCTGCCTATCCGATGCTGGCCAAGGGCTATATCGGTCCAGCCATGCTGGGCACGTCGAGCCCAGCAGGCATTCGCTATCTGGTCGATCCGCGAGTGGTCGACAACACCGTCTGGGTGAGCGGTGCCGACACTGTGGATCGCCACGTGATCGGCTTGGTTGCTGGACGAGATTTCGCCCCGGATGGCACCATCAATGCTGCTGAGGTGATGCCCGGAGATCCGTGCCCGCGCTGCGGTGCTGATCTGGAGATCGCCCGAGGGATCGAGATGGGCCATATCTTCCAGCTCGGTCGCTCCTATGCCGAAGCACTCGATCTCAAGGTTCAGGACGAGAACGGCAAATTGGTGACCGTCACCATGGGCTCCTACGGGATTGGGGTGTCGCGAGCGGTGGCAGCGATCGCCGAGGTCAACAATGACCAGTGGGGTCTGGTGTGGCCTCGCGAGGTGGCCCCAGCCGATGTCCATCTGGTGATCGCTGGCAAGTCAGGAGGGCCTCAACGAGATGTCGCCGAACGGTTGGCCTCCGAGCTGGAAGACGCCGGAGTGCGAGTCCTCTTCGACGATCGCGATGGGGTATCACCGGGGGTGCGGTTTAAGGATGCCGAACTGATTGGGGTGCCGACCATCGTGGTGTGTGGACGGGGCATCACCGACGATGAGGCCAACTCCACGGTCGAGGTGAAGGATCGTCGATCGGGTGAACGCAGTGATGTTCCACTCGCCGACGCTGTTGGACATCTCGTCCAGGTCGCTGCCGAAGGCTAGACGCCGAGCTCACGATCCACCTGCAGTAGACAAGCTGCTGACGCTCCCAATCATTGCTGTTGATCAACGACATGACACGTGCCGGCGATCGACCTTGTTGAGGTGTCGGTGCTGGGCCACAGCCGTCAAAGCCCATCGTGGTGGTCGTGGCGACAACGATAGCCACACCACCGTCAAGCCGCCTCGTCGCTCCTACTCATTGAACTGCTCACATGCCACAAACGAACTCTGATCGTAATTCGTCACACAGATATCAAAGCCGTTACCACCGTCTAAGAGCCCATAGTGTGCAACAACGTAAACGTCGTTGATGTGATCATCTCCATTGCCGCCATACATCGCGTCCTCACCAGATCCACCTTCTATATAGTCCTGGCCTGAAAAGCCATACATTAAATCGTCTCCAATACCACCAACCATTTCATCATTTCCGATCCCGCCGTACATCACATCGTTTCCTGAATAGCCGTACATTTTGTCAGACTGCCAGTAGCCGTTCATCACATCATCACCAGAGCCACCAAACAGCCGGTCCGCACCCGTGCCCCCAAACAATGTATTGCTTCCGGAATACCCATAGAGCGAGTCTGCGCCGGAATTCCCGTTGATGTAGTCATCCCCCGTAAAACCGCTCAGGGCATCATCTCCCCCGCCACCATACATCGTGTCGTTCCCCTCATTTCCATATACGGAGTCGTTTCCCGCATTGCCGCTCAGAACGTCGTCACCACTCCCGCCGCTGAGATAATCAGTTCCAGTTCCGCCATAGAGCTCATCGTTTCCCAAGCCGCCGTAGATATCATCGTTACCACTCGATCCAAACATCACATCCGTACCCGAATCGCCATATATTCGATCGCTTCCACCTCCGCCATACAGAGCGTCATTGCCGTCCTCGCCGGATACATAGTCATTACCGCTGACGCCTGATATCACATCGTCACCTGCGCCACCATACCCATAATCATCGCCGCGCCCGAGATTGATATGGTCATTACCGGCAGAACCTCTCACATAATCAGAGCCGGGGCCAGCACAGATATAGTCATCTCCACCGAATCCATTTACTTCATCGTCACCATCACCGGCGTAGATGACATCAGAACCGGCGGTTCCATAGATGACATTATCTCCGCTGTCACCAGAGATTGTCACCGCCCGACCAAAACACGTGGCAGCCGCTCCCACCGACGACGATGACGCCATTGTCAGACCCAACAACAAACCACCTACAACGGAAATTCTCAAGACACTCTTCGCCATTAGCGAACCCCTCCCACTAGGAAATAGCGATTTTTTCAGAGTAGCATGAGCCTTATCTCCGCTTTGGTCGCCCGCCAACGGCACCTTCGCTCGTGTATCGAGACGATCACGTACCAACGCCGCCACCGACCACGCCGAGACTTCGGCAACGCCGACGTTCCAGACCAACTCACCATCCCATCTGCGCGACCTGGACACCGGGGCGCGGCATGGGTCGCGACACCTGAGATCTCAGCCGCTGATCGTTGCGGTGTAAGGATCGTCGATCGGGTGAACGTATTGATGTTCCACCCGCCGACGCTGTTGGACATCTGGTTCAGGTCGCTGCCGAGGGCTCGACGCCGAGCAGCGGCCCCGAATGAGCCTCAGCTCACAACCCGAATCTGGTCACCGGTGGTGACCTCTCCAGCGGTGACCACCCGGGCATAGATCCCCCGACGCCGTTCATCGGTCCGGTTGACATTGAGCCATTTGCGAGCATCCAAGCCAAACCGACGGCTGAACTTTTGACAGCCGGTGTGAGGATGATCGGTCACTTCGAGCACCACAGAGCCGACCTCCAACCGGGTGCCCGCCGGGCAGGTAGCTGAGCTGAGATCGAGATCGACATAGAGCTGATCCCCAGCCAGCGGCCAACGAGACCGATCACCACCGGTGATCACATCGATAATCCGAGCATTCATCAGGGTGATCTCAGCATCGGGGTTGGGCCCACCATCGGGCTGAGTTCGACTCGGCCGATCGACATAATTGTCACCGACCACTCCCCGACCGACCACCAGCTCCGCCCGATCGACCACCTCGCGT
>PDWJ01003594.1_pt1 | contig 14618 bp, 11 predicted proteins | sample 1430881 | NCBI WGS metagenome assembly PDWJ01 (sample SAMN01162460, study PRJNA174530) | Oral metagenome, whole genome shotgun sequencing project. | biome: Marine environment; feature: Marine mammal; material: Swab sample of the gingival sulcus; isolation source: swab sample of gingival sulcus... | reverse complement strand
CCGCTTCTTGCTTAAATTCGGCTGCATAGGTTCGTTTTTTAGTTGTCATTAGTTCCTCCGAAAAAAGTGTACGCTGCTTTTTCTCTTTGTCCACTTTTTTGGGGGAAGGTCAATTTGTTCAAGTAATTCTTCTGGTAAGGTACAATCTTGTTGGTAGGTCATTTTGGTTCTCCTAGATTTTGTGGTGATTTCTAGAATACCTCATGACCTACTTTTGTCAGTTTTTACAGAAACAAAGTTACACTATCTAGTCTCAGGGATCTATTTATGAAAAAGCGAGTTTATATTGTGTATACAGGTGGCACGATTGGCATGAAACAAGTAAACGGCCGTTACCTCCCCATCTCTAATTTCTTACAAGAACTGATGGCGGCTAATCCAGCCTTTCATCATCCTGATTTACCCGAATACATCATCCACCAATATGATCCGCTATTTGATTCGCCCGACATGTCCCCCTCTGATTGGTCGAAAATTGCGCGAGATATTTGTGACCATTATGATGAGTATGATGGCTTTATCGTATTGCATGGCACAGACACCATGGCCTATACTGCTTCGGCACTGGCTTTTATGCTGAAGAATTTAGCCAAGCCAGTCATTGTTACTGGCTCGCAAATACCGTTGTGTGAAATCCGCAGCGATGCTCAAGATAATTTGATTTCAGCGCTACTGCTAGCGGCACACGACGTTATCATTCCCGAAGTGTGTTTATACTTCAACAGCACCCTGTTTCGCGGCTGCCGTGCCGTCAAAGTGGATGCTGATGGCTTCGATGCTTTCAGTTCGCCCAATTATCCCGCTTTGGCCACGCTGGGAATTGGGGTTGAAATCCAACGCATGTTGATACAGCCTATGCCTGCTAAAGCTAAACTGGGCATTGATCTACGCGAGATTCAACAGCCTGGTGTGGTCGGGGCTTTCCGCTTATTTCCCGGCATGTCTGCCCAAATTTTTGCCAATGTGTTGCAGCCTCCCCTGCGCGGTTTAGTTTTGGAAACGTATGGTTCTGGGAATGGGCCAACCAGTAACAAATCTTTTGTACAGGCGTTGGCTGAGGCGAATGCTCGGGGCGTAGTCATTGTCAACTGCACCCAATGTTTAAGCGGCACCGTGGATCAATCGAAGTATGTCACAGGCGCAGAACTAGAGGAAGTGGGGGTGCTTAGTGGGTATGATATGACACCTGAAGCAGCGCTGACCAAACTGGCGTATTTACTGAGCGGGAACAATTCTGTGGCACGTGTGAAAACATTGATGCAGAAAAATTTGAGAGGAGAGTTAACAGAGTACTGGTAACGGCCGTTTCCCAATCCAGGCGCAGCAGGGCAGGCATTAATGAGAGTTATTCTTGACACCAGCGTTATCGTTAGCGGTCTCATTTCCCCCAAAGGACCACCAGCAAAAATCATAGCGCATTGGCTCAACTGACAGCCTAACAACAAACACAAGGCCTCGCTGCGCCCTCTGCGGTTAAATCTTCCCATTCAGGTATGGTTGCAAAAACTGACCTGTATAACTTGTCTCCACCTGCGCCACCTGCTCCGGCGTACCCTGCGCCACAATCTCACCACCTCGTTCACCCCCTTCTGGCCCCATATCAATGAGGTGATCCGCCACCTTGATGATGTCCAGGTTGTGTTCAATGATCACAACCGTGTTACCCTTATCCACCAGCCGATTCAGAGCCGTAATCAGCTTCGCCACGTCATGGCTGTGCAGCCCCACCGACGGCTCATCCAAAATATACATCGTGCGCCCCGTGGCAATCTTCGACAGTTCACGGCTCAATTTCACTCGCTGCGCTTCACCACCACTCAACGTCGGAGCCGGTTGTCCCAAATGAATGTAACCCAGCCCCACATCCACCAATGTTTGCAGCTTGCGCCGAATCGTAGGGATATTCTCAAAAAACACCAACGCTTCATCCATACTCAAATCCAGCACCTGCGCAATATTCAAGCCCTTGTATTCAACTTGCAGCGTCTCCCGGTTATAGCGTGCGCCATGGCAAATATCGCAAGGCACATAAATGTCCGGCAAAAACTGCATTTCAATGCGGTTTTGCCCCTGCCCGCTACAGGCTTCACAACGCCCCCCCTTCACGTTGAAACTAAACCGCCCAGGCTTGTAACCACGAATCTTGCTCTCCGGCATCCCTGCAAACAAATCCCGGATCGGGTTAAAGAGATTGGTATACGTAGCCGGATTAGAGCGTGGCGTGCGCCCAATCGGACTTTGATCAATTTGAATCACCTTGTCCAAATGCTCCAAGCCTTCAATATCCTCATGCTTGCCCGGCAAGGCCTTCGACTTATAGAAATGCTGATTGAGTTTCTTGCTTAAAATCTCAATCATAAACGAGCTTTTGCCACTGCCACTGACACCCGTCACACACACAAATTTTCCCAAGGGAATCTCAACATCCAATGCTTTAAGGTTATTTTCCTGCGCCTTACGCACAACAATCACCTGATCCTTGTGCCCCTGGCGCCGTTTTTTCGGCACATCAATCTTAGACCGGCCGCTCAAATACGCCCCCGTTACCGATTGCTTATTTTGGGCAACTTGCTTAGGCGTGCCTTCAGCTACAATTTCACCGCCAAGTTTGCCCGCACCGGGACCCAAGTCCACAATCCAGTCCGCGGCACGCATCGTGTCTTCATCATGCTCCACTACGAGAACCGTGTTACCCAAGTCGCGCATCCCTTGCAGGGTGCGGATGAGGCGAGCATTGTCGCGCTGGTGCAATCCAATCGACGGTTCATCCAACACATACAACACCCCCATCAACTGGCTGCCAATCTGCGTTGCCAGACGAATGCGCTGTGCTTCGCCACCGCTAAGCGTGCCAGCCGTGCGATCCAGCGTGAGATAGTCGAGGCCAACGTTGATCATAAATTGCAGCCGTTCATGAATTTCTTTGAGAATGGGTCGGGCGATCATCCTTTGCCGCTCGCTAAGCATTCCATCTTGGCGCAGCAATTCTGCCCAGGGCAGCGCACGAGCTACCGACCAATGGGTCACGTCGGCGATGTTGGTGCCATCAATAGAAACCGCTAAAGCCACGGGCTGCAAACGGGAGCCTTCGCAAGTGGAACAGGGTCGATTAATCATGAAAGTTTCCAGTTTGTCGCGTACGTAGTCAGAAGTAGATTCATGGTAGCGGCGGTTCAAGTTTGGCACCACCCCTTCATACTTGGTGCGGTAATGGCGGATGTCACCATCTCGATTGACATAGGTGACGGTCACGGTTTCCTCGCCGCTGCCGTGAAGCAAAATGTGCATCTGAGCCGCAGTGAGGGCACGGACGGGTTTGTCCGTGGGGATGTTGAAATGGTCGGCGGTGGCTTTAAGCAACTGCCAGTAATAGCCAGATTTGTCGTCAGTGGGCCAACCGGTAATAGCCCCTTCGGCCAAGGTCAGCTCTTTATTGGGCACGATAAGATCATCATCCAGCTCTTTTTTGGTGCCCAGACCCTGGCATTCAGGGCAGGCGCCGTGTGGACTGTTGAAGCTGAAGGTGCGCGGCTCAATTTCTGGGATGCTGGTGCCGTCGTAGGGACAAAAGAGATGCTCAGAATACAGATAGTCCACCGGATTGTCCCGGTCGGTGACATCATTGATGATGACGATGCCATTGCCCAGCATCAGCGCTGTCTCAATGGAATCGGTGAGGCGGGTTCGGTCGCTGGCGGCTTCTTCGCTGGTGTCGTTGGCAGCATGGCGAATGATGAGACGATCCACGATGGCTTCGATGCTGTGATTTTTGTAGCGGTCAAGTTCAATCTCTTCATCGACTTGACGGATTTCGCCATTAACGCGCACGCGCACGAATCCCGATTTACGGATGTCTTCAAACACACCCTGATGATGCCCTTTGCGGTCACGAATCAGCGGTGCCAACACCTGGATGCGGCTGTTTGGGGACATGTTGAGTACGCTTTCCACAATTTGCTCGGCAGATTGTGGGCTGACCGGGCGTCCGCATTCTGGGCAGTGGGGTGTGCCCACTCGCGCAAAAAGGAGGCGCAGGTAGTCGTAGATTTCGGTGACGGTGCCGACAGTTGAGCGCGGATTGTGGCTGACTCCTTTTTGGTCGATAGAAACAGCTGGGCTAAGTCCTTCGATTTGATCGACGTCTGGTTTTTCCATTTGGCCAAGGAATTGACGCGCATAAGCAGAAAGCGATTCGACGTAGCGGCGTTGCCCTTCAGCGAAGATGGTGTCGAAGGCAAGGGATGATTTGCCGGAGCCGGAAATGCCGGTGAGTACGACGAGTTTATCGCGTGGAATTTCGACGTTGATGTCTTTGAGGTTGTGTTCACGTGCCCCACGCACGATGATTTTATTGAGAGTCATGCATGATCCTATTGATGAATGATTTAAGATTGACGATTGGTGCTATGTTGAAATCAATCTTTATTCTTGAATCTTTGGCTAAGTTGAGCCGACCCATAATTCTAGCACGGCTAATGGGGTGTAACCATAAACGCTTCGTAGATTTTAAGGTGTTTCTTTGTATTCTGGCAGTATCCTGAAACTAGGGGAATACGGGCGCATCCATAAATAAATGGCGGAATTGATGGATGCGCTTCAAGTGACTTTTACCCAGGGAAAACATTGTATGAGGCATGCAAGTTCTCAGCAAGGAGGTTGACTTAAAACAGCCCCGCCGATAGAATCCACTATCCCGTTACCAAAACTGAAAATGGATTGGTGTTTTATGCGAATTGTAATTGATGCGATGGGGAGCGATAACCACCCAGAACCGGATGTTGTCGGCGCTGTAGAAGCAGCGCGGGAGTTTGGTGATACCCTCATTTTGACAGGAGACAAGAACCAGATTAACCCTATTTTGTCACAGCAAGATACGACTGGTTTAGATATCCAGGTCAAACACACTTTCCAAGCTATCTGTATGACGGACAAACCCTCAGAGGTGATCAAAAGCAAGCCCGATTCCTCTGTTCATGTGGGCTTGAAGCTGGTAAAAAATGGTGAGGCAGATGCTTTTGTGTCAATGGGCAACACTGGTGCTATTTTAGGTGCGGCCATGCTGCGAGCCGTAGGATTGGGGCGCATTAAGGGGATAAAACGGCCGTCTATCGGTGTCATTTTTCCCATCAAATCACGCCCCTTTCTCATTGACAACGGCACTAATGCTGAATGTAAACCGGAGTACCTGCTCCAGTTTGGTATCATGGGCAGTCTTTACGTGGAACGGATGCGAGGCATCACCAATCCCCGGGTTGGTCTGATTTCCAATGGTGAAGAAGAAGGCAAAGGGACGGAGTTGATTCGTGAGGCGGGGTCGCTGTTGGCCGCCAGTGGCTTGAACTATGTAGGCAATATAGAACCGAAGGAGTTTGTGTTTGGCAGCGTCGATGTGGCGGTCTGTGATGGCTTTACGGGTAACATTCTCATGAAAACGGCCGAAGCCATTGCCAAGTACATGTCTGAAGAAATCAGAACGCAAATTCAAGCTGGTCCCGTAACGGCCGTTGGCGGCTTGCTCGCCAAACCTGCTTTTGCCAAAGTGCGTAAACAATTAAACCCAGAGGAAGTGGGCGGTGCGCCCCTGTTGGGCGTGGACGGTGTGGTCATTATCGGTCACGGCCGTTCTTCAGCCTACGCCGTCAAACAAGCAGTGAGGCAGGCGCGACGCATGGTTGAGAACAAGGTTGTCGAGGCCATTATGACAGGGTTAACGAAGTGAACAGGGAGCGGTGAACACCACCCACTTAAAAAAGAGGTTTTTTTTATGAGCGACTATTTAGATGCCAGGGGGAGACCAAGAATCGTGGTCACAGGTATTGGTATGATGAGTCCCTTAGGTCATTCAGCGGATGAGAGTTGGGATGCTCTGATAAACGGCCGTTCTGGCATCGCCAAAATCACCCAGTTTGATTACAGTCATCTACCCGTACACATCGCGGGGGAGGTGAAAGACTTCAACCCGAAAGAGTACATGAATTTCAAAGAGGCGCGGCGCATGTCTCGCTGTTCACAGCTTTCTGTGGCTGCCGCCACCCAGGCATTGACAGATGCTGGCCTGGCCAACGGCTTACCTAACCAAGAGCGGACGGGCACACTCATGGGAACCGGCGTGGGCGGCTTTGAAGTCGGTGACCGTGAAACGCAAACATTGCGCACCAAAGGCTTCAATCGCATCAGCCCCTTTGCCATGACAGGCTTCTTACCCAATATGCCCAGCTATCATGTAAGTTTGCTGGCAGGGACGCAAGGCCCTATCTCCACAGTGAACGCCGCTTGCGCCACCGGCACTCAAGCCATTGGTGAAGGCGCGGAGTTTATCCGGCGCGGGTTGGCCGATATTGTGCTGACGGGTGGCGTAGAAGGGTTAATCCATGAAAGTGCTATAGCCGGATTTGCGCGTATGTTGGCGCTTACACCCAGCTTCAACGACGATCCAGAACACGCCAGCATGCCCTTCGACAAAAACCGTGAAGGGTTTGTCCTCAGTGAAGGTGCGGGCATTTTGGTTTTGGAACGCCTGGATCATGCCTTAGAACGTGGTGCCCCAATTTATGCTGAGTTTTTGGGGCACGCCTCCTCGTCTGATGCGTTCCACGTGGCAGCGCAAGACCCCAACGCTGCCGGAGCCACACGTGCCATGCGCTGGGCGATTGAAGATGCCGGTCTGGAGCTAACTGACATCCAATACATTAACGCCCACGGCACCTCTACCCCCATGAACGACAAGACAGAAACGTTGGCTATCAAAAATCTTTTTGGTAAATATGCATATGAGATTCCCATCAGTTCCACCAAGTCGTTGATGGGTCATGCGATGGGGGGCACGGGTGCCATTGAGGCTATCTTCTCGATTTATGCCATGAATAAGGAGATGATTCCAGCAACCTATAATTACAATACGCCTGATCCAGAATGTGATTTGGATTACGTGCCAAACACACCGCGGCCAGCCAAGGTCAATGCCATTTTGTCAAACTCCTTTGGTTTGGGCGGGCAAAATGCCTGCCTGGTCATGGGTCGCTACGATAATAACGTTAATGGAGATGAAAATATATGACACGGAGAATATGAAGCATGCACGGAGATGGTGGGCGTTTAAGGAGGATTGATTTCTCTTTTTTCTCTGGGAATCTCTGTAATGGCTTCGGGTCACTCTGTGTTCCTGGCTTTTAGATTATGATTATTTTACGAGATGAGAAGCGAATTAAGCGCATGGGGCTGATAGCTAAAGTTGCCAGTTTGGGGGGCATGGCTATCTTGTTAGCTGGTTTGGCGCTGGTTTTTATTGTTGAAGATTTTGAACGTGTCATTTTATTACAGTTAGGAGCTTTGTTTATCGGCTGGCTCATTGCTCAAGTTGGTGTTTATTTGTCACCGCGCTATTTACGCAACCCGCGGCCAGACGAGGTTTTGGATAATGCCTTGAAGAAGGTGGCGAAAAACGGCCGTTTATATCATTACCTTCTGCCTGCACCCCATGTCTTACTCACCCCGCAAGGCGTCATTGTCTTCAATTTGCGACCCAATGTTGGTAAAATACGCGTGGATGGTGATGTATGGCACCAATCTGGCAACGTCGTCAAACGTTTCTTTGGCCAGGAGCCAATTGGCAATCCCTCCAAAGAACTGGAGAAAATGGTCGAAGCAATGGGCAATTATATTCGCCAACATGCGCCCGCCATTGAGGAAGTTCCCATTGGCGCTTTGATTGTCTTCACCACCAAAGGAGCCACCGAACTCGACTTGAAAGAGTCCCGCTTGCCAGCCATGCACTACACCAAAGTCAAGGGATTCTTACGCCAACAAAAACGAGCTCCCTTACCCAAAACAGAGTATGAAGCGTTGCTCGCCGCTTTTAATGAAGCGAGTGCTGATTTGGAAGAAGTGACTCATGAAGGAGATTCTGCCTAATATTTACTGTTTAGCTGGTGTCGTCAATATCTACTTGTTTGTGGAAGAAGATGGGCTAACATTGGTAGATACCGGGTATCCGCGCAGCGAGAAAAAAGTGCTAACGGCCGTTCGGGAGCTAGGCTATCAACCCACAGATGTCAAACGCATTCTCATCACGCATACAGATATAGACCACGTGGGTAGCCTGGCTGCCATCCAAGCCGCAACGGGAGCCACTGTTATTACCAGCATGAAGGCAGCAACATTTTTGGAAAACGGCCGTTCGCCCCAACATTGCCCCTCTCTCATCCAATGGTTTATCAACACCTTCATCAAATACAAAACCGTCCCCAACAATGTCATTCAACGTTGCCAGGATGGCGACGAACTACCGCTGCTTGGGGGATTGCAAGTGCTTTACACACCTGGGCATACCAGCGACCATCATTCATTTTACAGTCCATCCGTAGGCATTTTGTTTGTGGGCGATACCTTGCAAGTGGCAAACGGCCATTTGGCATTATTGCCCCAGTTCATCACCGCCAACCGAGAGCAAACCATCCAGTCTGCCATCCGACTCCTTGAATTAAACCCCACAGTTTTCGCCTGTGGACATGGCGAACCTATGTGCGCCCCCATAAACAAGCGACAGAATCGATAGATACGCCTCAAGTGACCTGTCCCTCTGTAAAAAGAGAAATTATTTTTAGACAGTCACTATGCAAAAACATAGCAGCGACGATATAATGATGTTGCTTAACGCATGAAGGAACGGTCGCTAAATCATTTGAACCAATGTGAATGAAGCTGTTCCTTACTGTTTCTTGAAACTGGCAACGCCATTCCGTATTTGATGTCATCTTCATTCCTGAAGGCTGACGAGACCATGCCACAACTTGTTTAATCGCCAGCCCTGAAACAATAAAGAGGTGTTCCCATGGAGTTACAACAAAGAGCCGTTCTAACCCAAGAACTAACCGAATTACACGAAAATATCCTACGTATGGGCAGCATGGTTGATGCAGCCATCGAAAAAGCAATGGCAGCTTTAGACAATCGTGATGTAATCATGGCCCGCGAAGTTGTCGTAGGCGATGAAGCCATCAACCAGCTTCGTTATCGAATAGAAGAAGATGCATTGCGAATCCTTGCCACCCAGCAACCCATAGCCCGGGATCTGCGCAATGTCATCGCCAGCATTCATTTTGCAGTCGAATTGGAACGCATTGGCGATCATGCCGCAGGTATCGCTCGCCTCGTCGAACGGTTAGAAAATGAAGACGCGTTTGATACGCTATTTAAACTCCCCAAAATGGCACAGCGCGCCCGCACCATGGTTCAGATAAGTGTACAAGCCTATGTCGAGGAAAATGTAGAATTAGCCCACACCGTCATGAGTAAAGACGATAAAATTGACAAACAATATCGTAAACTCTACAGAGGGGCATTACAACAAATGCAAGACATCGAATACATCCGCCGGGCAACATTCCTGCTCTGGATCGGCCACAATCTGGAAAGAATCGGAGACCGCGCCTTAAATCTAGCAGAACGGGTTATCTTCATGGCCACCAGCGAATTTGTTGAGAACCTCGACGATCTCGATGACATTGACGACTTTTTAAGCGCAGAAGACCCCCCTACGCAAACAGCTTAAGATGTCTAAACCAGGCGTGATTCTTATGGATGAACCGTCAAGCGAAGTCAGGAAAACGTGAAGCCAAGATTGGTTTTCCTGGCTCTGTTTTTGTTCTTGGGGCTCAATGCTTGCCATGTGCCTGAGATAGCGTGTGAAGATCCGCTGGGGTGCATTGCTGTTGAACGGGGGGATCCGGTGCGCATTGGGGCTATGGTCGCCCTTTCTGGCAGTGCTTCCCATTTAGGCCAGGACAGTCAACGCGCGATTGAGCTTGCCATTCTCAACCGGGATAATACGCTGCTGGATCATCGCATTGAGTTGATCGTGACGGATTCTGGTTGTGACGCTAAGTCCGCTAAAGTGGCAGCGGAACTTGTAGTTGAAGATGAGGATGTCATTGGCATTATTGGACCAACGTGTAGTGTCTCTGCGGAAACGGCCGTTCCGCTTGTTAATAATCTCGGTCTCACCCTCATCTCTCCATCTGCCACCGCCTCCCACCTCACAGAAAACCCACCTTCCGGCTTTTTCCGTACCATTGCCAGCAACGCCTATGAGGCTCGCTTAGCTGCAAATTTCGCCTTCAATCAATTAAACGCACGCACAGCAGCCATCATCTCAGACAAAACGGCCGTTGGCGACGAGCTACAACAGACCTTTGCGACAGCCTTCACAGAGTGGGGGGGGCAAATCACATACCAAAACAGCATTGCCCCAGGCGACAGCGAAACCACACAAATGTTACAAGACGCAAGCGCCACCCAACCAGATGTCTTGTATTTACCCATGTTTGAACCAGAAGCCAATTTAATCGCTAACCGTATTCCAGAAATCGCTGCGTGGCAGGATACACTGCTCCTAGGCAGCACAGGGTTGTTTAGTAAACGCTTCCCTCCAGATGTCGGTACCCTCACGATAAACGGCATGTATATCCTGGGGCCGGTGCTTGATGACACAAGTTATACAGCCTATTTAGCACGCTGGCTTGATCGGCACGAGCAGCCTCCCCAAAGTCCTAACAATCCATATGCTTATGATGCCGCCAACTTACTGCTAGATGCCATTGAGTCAGCTGCCCAAATCGATACTCGCGGGAATCTGCTCATTGGCTTGCACACGATGCGCGAGGCGCTCTATGCCACAAAAGCCTATCCAGGTGTTACCGGCGAATTAAGTTGTTCACCGCAAGGTGATTGTGCCGCTCCCACGGGCTTAGGCGTGTATCGTATCAGTTTGGCAGAAATCAATGAAAATCAGTGGCCGCCAGAACTCGTGTGGACACCTGAATGAGTTTTTTGAGCAAAATCCGCATTTTATCTGCAAATGACGTGCGCCAGGCTTTGCCCATGACCGAACCCGTTGGTGCCCCCACAAGTGGCTTATGCCAGCCTCGCCTAAGTGCGCATCCATAAACAAGTGACGAACTTGATGGATGCGTTTCAAGTGACCTTTAAGTTCCTTAGCAAGTTTGCTCCCCATTTTCCCGCTTGTTATACTCCTCCGCATGGTCAAAATTAGACAACTTGCCTTGATTTTTGCGCTTAGTGCGCTGGTATTGGTTGTAGGCTGTGAGGATTCGGGGTCAGAAACGGCCGTTACCGCCATTCCTCCCACAGCCACAACCGCTTCTGCTCCTTCATCAGAAACGGCCGTTTCTGATGAAGATCCGGCCAGGGATCGAGATTACATCATCATCGCTACCGATGCTCCCAATCCACCCTTTGCTGACTTCGATGAGTTCGGCAATATCACAGGCTTTAACGAAAACATCATGAACAGTATCGCCGAAGCGGGTGAATTTGAATATGAGTTTGTCGTCACGCCCTATGAAGGCGTGCTTACCAGCCTGGCCAATGGCAGCCGCGAGTTTGATGCGGTAATGCCCCCACTACCCATCCCAGACGCCGAAATAACCGGCATCGTTTATACCAATCCATACCTGGAAATAGGGCAAGTCTTATTGGTCTTGGCAGACAACGAAGAAATCGCCACTCCCCGTAACCTGAGCGGCAGTAATACCGTAGGCGTTATCCGTGTCAGCTATGGCGAACTAACCGCCCGTACCGATTTGAACATCCCTGCCAACAACTTGAACACCTATGCAAACGCCACCGAGGCCGTGCAAGCATTGATAGATGGAGAGGTAACGGCCGTTATTCTAGACAATTACACCGGCTCCTATTTTGCCGACACCTATCCCGAACAGCTTAAACTAGCCATAGGGGCAGAGCGCGGCAGTTGGCTTAGTGAACGCTCCTTTGCCATCGCTGTGGCCGAGGACAATCCGGCACTTTTAGAACGCCTCAATCAGGCCATTGCCCAAATGCAAGCGAGCAACAGCCTGGAACGAGTGACCGCCCTGCTTATTGATGATGAGAGTGAACGGCCGTTAGATCCCGGCGAACCGCGCACCGGCACCTCCGCAGAAGAGCTGGTTATCGGCATGGTCGGGCAGCTCACCAACCTCGACCCCGCCATGCCGCCAGACCTCATCAACTGGGAACTCAAAATGAACACCATGAGCGGTCTCTACATGGTCAACAGCGATAACCAGACTGTGCCCTTACTGGCGTCCAGCATGCCCCAAATTTCTGAAGATGGCCTGGAATACACCATCTCCCTACGGCCTGATTTGCAATTCCCAGATGGCACAGACTTCACCGCCGACGACGTGGTATGGTCTATCAATCGTGCCAAGTTTAGTCAGGGCGGCTATCTCGTAAATCGCTACCTAAAAGACACAGACGAGGATGGCTATGGGGATGCCGATGCCGTGCAAGCCATTGACGCCAACACAGTCAGGATTCGGTTACAAGAACCAACCGCCTATTTCCCCAATATCCTGGCCACTCCCCCGTTTTTCCCCATCAGCAGCGAGTGCTTCGCCACCACAGAAGATATCAGCAGCACCTGCGGCGGTATTGGCCCTTACACCATTATCACCTGGGAACCCGATGCCATCCGCCTGCAAGCCAACCCCAACTGGCCAGGCAGCACACCACCAGCCTTTGCACATATCAAAGTGCGCTTCTACGAAACCGTCGCCGATCTGCGCACATCCTTAGAAGAATTTGGCTCCATAGATGTAGCCTGGACCGGTTTACCCTATGCCGATTTTGTCGATCTACAAAGCATGTCCGCTTATCAAAGCTGGACGGGGCCAGCCGCTTTCAAAAGCTATCTAATTTTTGAGCAAAGCCAGCCGCCCTGGAACAAACGCAGCTTGCGAGAGGCGGTCGCGCTAGCCCTCGACCGGGAAGCGCTAGCAGACATCATTTTTGAAGGGGAACGGCTGCCGCTCTACAGCCCTGTTCCTGACGATGTGCCACACCACATCCCAGCTCTGCCAGAACGAGATTTAGCGCGTGCGCAGTTTTTACTACAAGGAGAAGGGTATACTGCCTTGCAACCGTTGGAAATCACACTATGGTATCTCAATGACGGCCGTTATACCCCAAAAGAAGAAGCGTATGCCACCGCCATCAAAGAGCAACTCGAAGAAACCGGCTCCATTCAGGTCACATTGCAAAGCACAGCCTGGGAAACATATCGCACACAAATCAGCGAATGCAATTATCCAGCATATTTACTAGGCTGGCCTTCTGTCGGTCGTCCCGTTAACCACCTGGACATGACAGCCTGGACAGATTTCTTCCTGGAAAACAGCAAAGACGTCTTTTGCTCAAACTACGACAGTGACCGCATGAACAACCTGGTAGCCCAGGCTCGTGCTGAACAAGACCCCGTCCGCCGTCAAGAACTTAACGCCCAAATCCAGGAATTGTGGGCCACAGATCTGCCCACGCTCGACATCACGCAAACACCACGCTATGCCATCTCCGCCCACGGCGTAGACAATGTAAACATAGATGCCCTCGGCATGCTCCATTACGAAACGTTAACAAAAAACTAATTCTAGCTTTTTCTGTGGTTGGTCATCATTGGACTTTTTGATAACGTGAACCAAACTCAATCAAAACTAAGTCGCATCAAGCACTTTTTCAATTGAATAATCGAGCCACCTTTCATCAAATCAGGATGGTTCAGCCGTTTTTCAACGTTTAATCACCACTTTATGCTGAGGTCTTGGCGGCAATTTCATGCCCCGACAACGATCTTGTCCATTAAATCAGAGTTTGGGCGGTTTAGTCCGAACCTTGTTATTCCAGCCATTCTCGGGAGTAAATCCCGTTGTTCAAAATATCTTTTAGCAATTTGTTAAAAAAATCAGGATTGTCCATATTGGCATTGTGTGCAGCATTTGGGATGATTGTCAGAGGTAGCTTTTCTTCATCTGACCATCGTTTGCAGTATGCCTGTACCTTACCTGTTATGTCTTTATCTCCATGCGTTATAAAGATCGGGGCTTCCAACAGCTTATTATTTAGATAATTTGAAAATTCACTAAATACGCCACGAGTAATTCTTACCAGTTCATGTATTGAATGTTTTTTCAACGTATCAAACATATACTTTTTGCCTTCTTCCGTTACTGAAACTTGATTAGCTATAGATTTTATCAAAAAATTATATGGATAAAGGTATAAAAGCCAAGGTGTTATTTTAAGCAAGAAAATATCGATCTTAGTGTAGTATTGTGGAAAAAGCGGAGTGGAGCCTACAAGTATAATACTATTAACACGCTCGGGATATTCCCTTACAAATATTTGTGAAATAAGTCCACCCATAGATTGACCAACCAAGTGTGCTTTATTAACTTGCTCTTTATCTAAAATGTTTTTTAATTCTTTTGAAGCGTTTCCCAAGCTAAAGTTTGTATAAGGCTTTGATTCGCCGTGTAAAGGTGCATCAATTGCAATTACTCTAAAGTCAGATTTAAAAAAATCAAATTGATATTTGAATAGCAAGTGATCAGCTGTAGCTCCGTGTAAAAACACAACACAATCACTACCATCGCCTGCAGTCCAATAGTACGTTTTTCCTCGTTTGTTTTCGATATACCTTTCGTTCATACTTGTCTCCTATCTATTGGTCAGCAACCCCCAAAAGGGCAGAAATGGATTCTGCTACGACGGTAACAACGTTATTGAAAATGGCTAAATATGTGCCCGCATAAATTCGACCC
>PDWJ01004845.1_pt1 | contig 14625 bp, 15 predicted proteins | sample 1430881 | NCBI WGS metagenome assembly PDWJ01 (sample SAMN01162460, study PRJNA174530) | Oral metagenome, whole genome shotgun sequencing project. | biome: Marine environment; feature: Marine mammal; material: Swab sample of the gingival sulcus; isolation source: swab sample of gingival sulcus... | reverse complement strand
GCCCATTAAAGATGCAAACGGTACGGAATATGTTACTCCCGGTGTAAATTTACCGGTATATACAGCTTTGGGCTTAAGGTTTTTTAAGGTTGTTCGCTTAAATGCCGGGGTGGTAGTTATTGGTGAAAAAGGCGTACAAAATTTCAGTAAACTTTCGGTTACTCCAACCGTAGGATTAGCATTAGAATTGGATTTATGGCTCGGTATCAAAAAATAACGCTCGTTAGCATAACCATAGCTCTTGTTTTGCTTGTTGTTTCATGCAATAAGAACCGTTATGCACACAATATCCGCCTATATTCCGAAATGGGTGACAGTTTAATCGTAACCGACGAATCGCACGATTCCGTTGAATTTGATATAAAGTTATTTGAGCGTTTTAAAAATGATACTTTTGCGGTTAATACTGAACTTGACAGTATTTCAACAAATAAAATGTTGATAGAGAATAAGTATCCGAAACTTGAATTATTGCCTTTCGACCAAAATTTGTATTATACAAACAATCGAATTGATACCTTGCCGGCTCTCGTTCAACAGGATACTCTTGTCGTTGATAGTAAAGAAGTTAAAGACAGTAGCCTTTATTGGATTGTTGATGAGTTGAGAGGTATTCGTAAGGCATTGGAGGCCCGACAAGATTCCGATAGTGTTATTGCTGATAGTAGTTTGTATGCAGATACAACTTTGGTTTCAGATACTGTGCTGCAAACACAACTTGATACCCTTGATTCTATTTCTAAAGTATTTGTAAAAAAAGATACTTTGCCGAATATCGTGTCTGCGGATACCCTTGTTATTGACACTTTAGCTCAAAAATTCGATACGCTTGACGTACTTAACGAAACACCTGTTATAAGAGATACTTTGATAATATCTACGACAGATACGGTAGTTGTGATAAAAGAGGTGTTTGTTCCGCTTGATACTACAACCTCTTTAGATAGTTTAAATGCACGCTTGCTCGATTCGGTCAATCAAAAATCAAGTTATGTTGCACAATTGAGCGACAGCATTGTTAATCTGAAAAATCAGATTACCGAATTAAATCAGAAAAAATCATTGGCTGTTTTAAATGATACCATTCAAACGGTTCGGATTGATACGGTAACCATTGTAAAAGAAGTCTTTAAGTCAATTAATACAGGGAATAAAAGTGCCGACGACATTAATAATCAATTGATTAATAAATTGAACAGAAAAACGGCAGAAGCAGCAACTTTAAAAGAGAGAAATATAAATTTACAGCAAGAAATTTCACAATTAAAAGAAAAATCGTTGTTAGTGGCTGTTGGTTCTGCTACTGCGGGAGCCATTACTGCGAGTGCGATTAAAGGGAAAAAATCTCATGTTGAAAAAGATACGGTTACTATTATTCGAGAAATTGCAACTCCTTTAAATATGAATGATAGTGTCGCCATTTTAACCGACAGCATCGCTCGATTAAAAAATGTTATTTCGTATTTGTGGCAGAAAAATCAAAGGTTTGAAGGCGGTGATTCTGTCGTGTCGGTTACATCATCAATAAATTTAGCACCTGAAACTCGTATTGATACCGTTGTGGTTACAAAAGAGGTGTTTGTTCCTATGGTTTCAGATAGTCAGAATACGGATAGTTTAAATGCCGAGCTTGTTAAATCTTTAAATTTAAAATCGCAAGAGATAACAGCATTAACCGATAGTATTGTCAATCTGAGAAATCAAATGGCAGAGATTAACAAGCAACCTAAAGAAAATATTGTGATAGTTGATAAGGTTGATGCGTTTGATACCTTAACGTTTGTAGCACAATACGGTAGAAATAAATTAATTGCAGAAAATCACAATCAAATACTCAACGACTTGCGTGCTCTTAATGTGTCAAAAGTAAAAGCCGTACATATTAGCGGTTATACCGATAGTTCGGGAAGCTTTGCCGTTAATAAGCAAATTACGGATAAACGTATGAGTGAGTTTTTAAATGTTTTAAAGGAATTAAATATTAACGAGGCTATTATTTACATGCAAAACTTTGCCAATCAATACGCTTCTCAAACGGTTGTGGACTCTGAGCGTGTGGTGGTTCTTAAAGTTATTATTGAGAAGTAAAAACCATAAGATTTATTTTATGTAAAAAAGGGTGTCCAAAAAGTAACAAAACACGTCATCCTAGTTCTGTTTGCAAACAAGGATGACGACTTTTTAGACACCCTTTTCTTTGAAATTAAATTTTTTGTCTGTTTATCTTAGATGTTTTCGCTATCACAGTTTTTAGCCGATTCTTTTTTTTCGTTGCAAACGCAAGGTTTAATAACACGACATTCAAGGGCATAAACTTTTTCATTGGCTTTTTTATGCAAATCATCGTGCTGATGGTCGTTTTCTTCGCCTTTTGAGTGTTCGTGTTTAATTTCTTTCATTACCAATTTACCGGTAACAATAATGTTTTGTCCTAAGAGATTTTTGTCAAATTCCTCTTCTTCAATGGTAACAACCAATACATCTTCGCTTTCTCCGGTTGAAATAAATAAACGTTTTCCGGTGCGAGCACAAATGTGTTTGGTTTTTCCGCAAACGGTAATTTCGTCTTTACTTGCAAGGTTTTCAAGGTCTGCAAGCACTTTGTCAACGGTTAAAATGTTTTCGTTGTTTTCATGATTACAGCAAGTTTTTACCGAATCTTCAGAGGTTTGATTGGTGTTTACTTCTTCTTGAGAAGTGGCATCTTTTTGCTCGTTTTTAGGAGCATTTTGACATGACATTGCAAAGAAAGCAATCATTGCAATAAGTCCGAACATTGTTTTTTTCATGGTACTATAAATTTATTAATTATTCTTCTGTAGTAACATCAAAATATAAGAAACTCCATTCAAAATCGTCCGACTCTATATCTTCGTTGCTGATATTTGAAGGTGTTTCAAAATAAAAACCGTTAAGTTTTCCCGATATGCTTTTTTTCGGCTCTATTTCAGCCTCGAGTTCTCCGCTTTTAAATTCGGTTTTCCCTTTGAGTGTATAAGTAACTTCAAAGTTTATGGTAACTTTTTGCTCTGTGGTATTTTTAATTTTTAAGCGAAGTTCTTTGGGTGAATCTTTATCCCTAAATTTAGCGTGCGACCATTTGTAGCTAATTTCAACACCGTCTATGGTTTGGTATTCTGTGTAGCCGTATTGTGCATTGGCTTTGGTGGTAAAAATAAAAACAGTAAGGATAAACGGTATAAGGTATTTTAATCGTTTCATAATTTATTATTTATTTTTCTGATATTTCAGCTATTTCGGCAAATAAAATGCTTCTGTTTTATTTTCAAAAAAAGCAAACGGTTTATTTTCGGTTAAACATCGTTTTTATTGTCGATGATTATAAGACTTTTATGCTATATTGTTCTGAAATTTTCTTGGTCGGTATGTTTTTCACAATAATGGCATTTTAATTCTAATTTATTGTTTTTTCCAACCACTTTAAATTTGGTTTGCATATCCTCAAAGTTGGTAATACATTTGGGATTCATACATTTAAACATGCCTTCAATTTCCGATGGTATCGATACATTTTTCTTGTCGGCAACCTGATAATCTTTAATGATATTTATGCGTGCATTGGGAGCAATTAAAGCAATTTTATTCATGTCTTCAATTGACGGATATTTATCTGCAATTTTGATAATACCTTTTCTTCCGAGTTTTGCACTTTCCAAGTTGTTTCCAATGGTAATGGTTGTGTTCATTTTATCAATGTCTAAAACCGAAATTACTTTAAACATTTTTGAAGCGGGAATATGATCAATTACTGTTCCGTTTTTAATGGCAGATACAGTGAGTTCTTTACGTGTTTCCATTTTTATTTGTTTTATTTAAGTCCTAAAATTGCAGTTAATATAGCCATACGAGTATAAACACCGTTTAAGGCTTGTGTGAAATAGTATGCTTTTTCATCTTTATCTACGTCGGTACTGATTTCGTTTACTCTTGGTAGCGGGTGAAGTATTTTCAAATTATCTTTAGTGCCTTCAAGCATATCGCGTTTTAAGATGTAAGCATTTTTAACTCTTTCATAGTCCATCGGTTCCGAGAAACGTTCTCTTTGTACGCGTGTTACATAAGCAACATCAACATTTTTTATTACTTCGGACATATCACTGAATTCGTAATATTTTAAATTTTTCTTGTCGAGGTAGTCTTTATATTCGTCCGGCATTTTCAGGCTGTCGGGTGAAACAAAATAGAAAGTAGGGTTAAAGTTTGACATTGCAATGAGTAACGAGTGTACGGTGCGTCCGTATTTTAAGTCGCCGATAAGACAAATTTTAAGGTCTTCCAATGTGCCTTGTGTTTTTTTGATGGAGTATAAATCGAGCATACATTGAGTCGGGTGTTGGTTGGCACCGTCTCCGGCATTAACAATGGGTACCGATGCAACTTCGCTGGCATATCTGGCACTGCCTTCAATGGGGTGTCGCATAACAATAAGGTCGCAGTATTGACTAACCGTTCTAATGGTGTCTGCTAAGCTTTCGCCCTTAGCAACACTGCTGTTTGTAGCTTCGGAAAAACCGATAACTCTACCTCCTAAACGATTGATTGCAGACTCAAAACTCAAGCGAGTTCTTGTTGATGGTTCAAAAAAAAGAGAAGCAATAACATGTTTCTCTAATAAATTTTGTTTGGGATTTTTTTCGAATTCTTCGGCAATTTCTAAAATTCGATAATACTCTTCGGGAGTGTAGTCGTTGATTGATATAAGGCTTTTATTTTTCATACTAGTAGGTAGATTATTTAACAATTTCTAATAATTCAATTTCAAAAATAAGGGTTTCGTAAGGTCCTATACTTCCACCGGCACCACGTTCGCCGTAAGCTAAGTCGTAAGGAAGGTATAATTTCCATTTTGAACCGACCGGCATCATTAATAAAGCTTCTGTCCAGCCTTTTATAACTCTGGTTACATGGGTTTCAAACGGTTGGTTGCGTTCAACCGATGAATCGAATACGGTGCCGTCTAACAAGGTGCCGTGATAGTGAGCTTTAACGGTACTGGTTTGGGTCGGGATTTGTCCGTTTCCTTTAACCAGTATTTCATATTGAAGTCCGCTGGGAGTGGTTGTAACTTCTGCACGTTTACCGTTTTCTTCTAAGAATTTTTTACCCGCTTCAATTTTATCTTTAAAATTAGCTCGTGATGTTTCTGCAATAAACTCTCTGATAATGCGGTTTCCTTCCTGCATATCAAAAAGTAAACTGTCGCTTTCAAATTGTGCTTTAATTGCCGATATAAGTACGTCTTGATTTAATGACTCTGAAAATTTTTCACGTTTAAGATTTCCGGCTATTTGAGTGCCGATAAACCACGAAGCGGAATCTGCTTTTGTTGTGAGTTTTACCTCTTCGGTGTTTTGTGCCGTGTGCTTACATGAAGAGCAAGAAAAGAAAATAAGTGAACTGAAAATTAAAAAACATAAGGGGAGAAAAATGAATCTTTTCATAATGTATGAATTAATTGGTTATGCGAATTAAGTGATTTATTTTGCCACTGCCAAACCTTTTTTACATAAAATCGGAATATGTTAATAAAAAAAATTGCAAGAAATGTTAAATGTTTTTGATAATGAGCAATGCATCGATGGCTTGGGATTCGGGTAAACACTTGAATTGTTATTGCTTATAAGCTAATGTTGTTGCCAGTTCTTTTTCTATTTCATCAATTGTTGGTAAATTACTTTTAATATTTTCAGGAATAGCACGACTTAATTGATATTCAGCTACTCCAATAGGTTGAGAAATACCTCTTAAAGCATATTCTGCTTCAATTTTGTTTTTCCCTTGACATAAAATAATTCCAATTGTTGGATTATCTGTTTTTGCTTTCAATTTGTCATCTATTGCTGATAAATAAAAACTTAATTTTCCAGTGTATTCCGGTTTGAAATCTTTTGCTTTTAATTCAACTACAACATAGCATCTTAATTTAGTATGGTAAAATAACAAATCAATAAAAAAATCTTTTTCTCCAATTTCTACTTTATATTGCCTGCCGATAAAAGCAAAACCTGTTCCTAATTCAAGTAGGAATTGTGTTATATGTTTTATTAGCTGGTCTTCAATATTTTTTTCATTGGCTTTTTCTTTTAATGTCAAAAAATCAAACAAATAAGGGTCTTTAAGTGTTTCATTTGCTAAATCTGAATTTGAAATAGGTAAAGTATTTTTAAAGTTTGTTATTGCTTTTCCCTGCCTTGTGAAAAGTTCTGATTTTATTTGCATATCCAAAACATTTCGAGACCAATTATTTTCAAGCGTTTTATTAAGATAAAAAATAGCCCCTTCAATATCTTGTGACTTGCTAAAAATCAAAATATTATGTCCCCATGGAATTTGTGCAACAAGTTGTTGCACTTTTAAAAATTCAGACTTATAAAAAGCGTAAAAACTTTTCATATAAAACAAATTTCTTCTTGAAAATCCTTTAACGTTAGGAAATTCTTTTGCTAAATCTTTTTCAAGATTATCAACCACTGAATTTCCCCAACCTTTATTTTCTTGTTTTTCAAAAAGTTCTTTTCCTATTTCCCAGTATAAAAGAATAATTTCTTTATTGGCAGATAAAGTAGCTTTTATTTGAGTGTGTTTAATTCGACTTTTCAATTGGTTTAACCAACTGATATATTCTATGTCATGTTTATTAAGTTCAGCCATTCTAAATGATTTTCTTCAAAAGTACATGAAAAATTTTAATTAACATACAAGTACATAAAAACCCAATGTTTCATAGGAGGAAAGTACAAAAAAATAGCTGATAAAGGGATTTGAATCGCCACAAGCGAATGCTATACATCATCAGTTAGTATATGAGCAGTAGCGGATTAACGTTGGATAAATGGCTGAACTGTTATTGCTTATGCACAGCTTGGGTGTCGGTGGTTATGAGTTTATTTAAAGTAATTACTCAAATGCCAATTTATAAAGGCTATTCTTATAACTAATTAAGTTCTTATTTATTCTACTCATATCATTCTTTAAAGCTTCGTACTCATCATATTTTTGTTGTAATTGTTGCGGCGTTAAAATTTCATTCTCAGGTTTATTTATTTCTAAATCATACCATTTATGAAATTTTGCTTGCCAAGATGTCAAATGAGGTCTTAGTCCCTCATTCAATATTTTCGTAGATAATTCAATAAGGTCTTTAGTGCCCTTGTCATTTCTAAATTTTGTAGAAGGAAGTTCCTTTATCAATTCTCGAGTTATTTTAAAAAACTGATACCATGACTTGTAAACTTCAACAATTACATCTTTCTCAAAATCTATTTTTAAACCTATTTTTCGAGTATTCAATTCTACCCAAATTTTATAAGCAATATCTATATTGGTATAGTTTGGTTTGATTTTTATTTTTTGACCTTTTAGACCTATTTCAGCACTATCAATTTCAATATTCTTATGAAAAAAGAATCTATTTTTTAATGTTTTGCAAAGAAACAGAATTGTTATAATTAATAAAACTGTATAAAAAATCCAATGCACTGACACTACTAAATTGTATTTATCATCAAGATATAGTTTGAATAATTCCATATGAATTTATATTTTTTATAATAAACATTAAGAAACTCCATCATAACGTTGAAATCCTGTAAAAGAATTAGGATCTCCTTGAAATCCCATTTCAAAATTTTCAGATAACCATTTAATTAATTCTACTGCATCTTTTTCTTTTACACATTTATGACCACGACCTACTGAAAATTCAGTCTTCAATTTTTCTGGAATCTCTATATTTTCTTTACCAAAATAATAAAACTCTGAGGCAATTAGAACAAACTCTCCACTTGTATCTCTATTTAGATTTTCATAATTTATTTCTCCATTATCAAGACTATGATGAGAGTCTGCTTGAAACCATTTATTAGTTTTTTCATCAAGATGATAAATGTTGTCACCGTACATTTGTTTTAAGCTACCATTGAGAACGGGCTTTTTGTATTGGAATTCAGGTAATTCCCAATACTCATTGAAAGTAATTTTTTTATCAACTTTCATTGCAAAAATTAATCTATTCCCTTTAGTTTTTGATGTAATACCAAAAATCCAATGACCAACAGATGCTTTCTTTCTAATTTTATGTTTACATGTTGCAAGAGTACAATGTTTTCCAAAAGGATTTGGTGCAAAACCAAAATCACGTGCAACTACATATGAATAATATTTCATGTTTATATTTTTTAACAAGTACTACGATATGGGGACCAATGACCTTCACGAGCTTCACCGTTTGGTGTTTCCCAATTATTAATTAAACCATCAATTGCTCCTATTATTCGGTCTGAATTCCAACCAACTAAGGCATCTCCATACTTTTCAAAATTATCAGGAACATCTGAATCACTAGCTCCATTAATATATACTCCAATAATTCTTTTACCTTTTTTATTAGCTTGTTCAATTTCCCAATCCACCCACTCTCTAGTATGCGTTTTAGGACCTATTAGACAAATAAATGTTCCTGCCCATTGAATGCGCATTCTAAGTAGTCTTTTAATATATTCTGGGTTCTTAGCTTGATTAGGTTTAGTACTATCAATTGAAGAATTTTTCAATGTATAACCTCTACTCGAAAGTAGCGTTTTTAATCTACCAATATTCTCCTCATCTTCATTGAAATGACTAACAAATACATTTTTACTTTTGTCCATATATTTTGTCTTTTATTTCATCGTTACCCAGAATATGTAATCCAATTATTGCATAACCAATTATATCTTTAAGAGTGTCTTCAAGACTTTCAAAATTTGGTTCTTTATTCCCTTTAGATATTAAACTTCGAAACCGACTTACTTTATCCCATAAATGAACCATATTACCATTTAAACCTAAATCAAAACTAGCTCCTCCGTAATCTTGATTTTTCTTCAAAAGAATTTTAGTTACATCATCTGTGATTTTTTTATACTTTCTTCATTCATAACATATAATATTTATTAAAAAGTTTTTGTAATTCAGGACTCAAAAATTTTACTTTTATTTTTTTGTTGAAAGAGTAAAATGTTTTATACCAGTCATTAAAAAAATTGTCTTCAAAATCAATCAACCTGTTTGCTTTGCCTAACCTCAATTTTTCCTCTTCAATTATCAATTTATTTATAAGTTTATCAAAATCTGATAAGCTTTGAAAAGATTTTGAATATTTAAACCCGTTGTCATTCACATCTTTTATATTAGATATCAATCGTAAATCTTTCTCATATTGATCATAATAATGAAAGTTATTCGCAATATGATAATAATCTCCTATCTCTAAATTTAATATTTGTGCAAAATACTCTAACATAAATGTAAAGTTAAAAATATTTACGGCACTAGCTCCCCACATAAAATCATTTGAACGCATATAGACAGTTAGGTTTAACTTATCGGATTGTGGTTGCCTCTGGAAATGGAGCAAACGACTACAAGGAAAGTCTTTTGTTTCTTTTAAACAATGATTCTCATCAAAACAATCTTTAGGAGGGTCTCCAATGTTAATAATTGCTTGACGAGTATTTTTGTCTCTTTTAAAAGATAAATCAACATACTTGAACTGATCAACTTCGCAAGTTGCCTGATTTAAATTATCTGAATCATAGATATTAGAAATTTTATAATCACTACTAATTCCATTGTAATGACGAAATCTTGGACCATATCCTCCTCTTAAGAAAAAACCATCATCAGAAAAATTCTTCATATTTTTAAGATAATGACCTATCAACTTTAAATCATTTCTTCCACTAGCAAGCCACAATGATTCAGCAAAAGGTAAAATTGGATTCCATTTTCTTTCAGGAATTGTTACCACCCTTGCTGTTGGGTTCTTAATTCTAAATATAAAAGGAGTTGGTAATTCTTTACAACTAAAGCCTCTTGTATTTCTCTTAACCCCCTCTTTCAAAAGAAGATTTGATGCTCCAACTAAAAAAGAGTTGATTCCTTCATACTCGGCTGTATACATGGTTTTAGTATTTTATTATTAATGTTCCATTTAGGAGGAAAAAAAAGTTCTATAGACTTCTTAGTCTCCTTGTATTTTTGCTTTATCCTCTTATTGTCTATTTGTAATTCGGGAATTCTTGCTCTTAAATATTTATCTGTCTCACAAAAACAATTTTGTAAATCAATTAGCGTTGGTTCTCGTCCAAATAAAGGTTTAAACTCTGAAATATCAAATTTATGTAGATATTTATCGAAGTTATCTTGCGTATAACGTATTGCATCTTCATAACTATACTGTTGCCCAAGAGGTTCAAAACATTTTTTTATTCCTCGAACAGCTCCAATGCCAGCTTTTACAAATGAATTCTCGCTAAAATTAATTACATTAGAGTAATTCATATCAATAGCATACTGATAAGCAAGAAAATCACCAATAAAAGAACAACCTCTCAGAAGTGAATAAACTTCTGAGAGTGATTTAGAATCTATTATTTTCTTTAGAATATATTTTCCAATCATTTCTTTTTTTACCATCTCTAACCATTTTTCATGTTTAAAGTCCAAATGATTATAAAGAGAATGAGTACCTGTCATCATATATGCATTATTAAATATTGGCTTAACTTGCTTTAATTCTAACAATGCCTTATTAATTCTATCTAAATCAAAATTTTTCAAAGTAATTACACCAACCCTATTCTCAATATATTCCCATGTTTCAGGTTTATTGAATATTTTAAAAACGAGTATTCTTAATAGTACATCTTCATTTGTAAATGTATTTTCATTATATATAACATTTCTGATAAGATATTGACTTACTCTATCCATTGCACGATATACATTCGTAAATTTATGCACTTTTAATATTTCGTCAGAAGTCCAAGGATAAATGCGATCATATTTATTCCAAAAAATATTCATTCGTTCTTGAATGAAGTAAAAATAGTATTGAAATATTTCTTCCTTTGGTTTTATCATTTATAATTTGTTTTTTTGTAACTATGTTCTTTTTATTTGTTACTAACACATACAAATATATTTCTTTCATTTATCAAATTAAAAAGATTAGAATAAAACATATAAACAATTAATAAACAGTATCTTTATTCTTTTTCGCCCGATTACAAACAAAGGATAAATAACTATAAAATAAATCTCCCTGCCTTATTTTTAGGGTGTTAGCAATTAGTAATTGTCAAATTAACCAATTAACACAATTACCAAGAGGGAATGATGGTATAAAGTAGAGGCGTAGCATGCTACGCCTCTACTTTACAACTTTATGTCCCGATAGCCATCGTTCTGATGGTTATCGGGACGACTTCCGTCTTCGGTCTTAGGTCTTCCGACTTCCGTCTTCGGACTTCTGTCTTCCGACTTTACAAACTCTTTAACACTTTTTTCAAAATTAATAAGTTTAAAATTTATGGAGCAAACAGTAGATATTAAAGCACTTAACGAGCGTATCCAAAAAGAAAGCAGTTTTGTGGACATCTTAAACATGGAAATGGGTAAGGTTATTGTCGGACAAAAACCTTTGGTTGAAGGTATGCTTGTCGGACTTTTGGCTAACGGACACATATTGTTGGAAGGCGTACCCGGATTAGCAAAAACATTGGCGATTAATACGCTTGCAAGTTGTGTTAATGCCGATTTTAGTCGTATTCAATTTACCCCCGATCTTTTGCCTGCCGATTTATTGGGTACATTAATTTACAGTCAGAAAAACGAGGAGTTTATTGTAAAAAAAGGACCTATTTTTTCAAACTTTATTCTTGCCGATGAGATAAACCGTGCCCCTGCAAAAGTTCAGTCGGCATTACTCGAAGCCATGCAAGAGCGTCAAGTAACCATTGGAGAATCTACCTATAAATTAGACGAACCTTTTTTGGTGTTGGCAACTCAAAATCCTATTGAGCAAGAAGGAACCTATCCGCTTCCCGAAGCTCAGGTTGACCGCTTTATGCTGAAAATTGTGATTGATTATCCTAAAAAAGAAGAAGAACGCTTGGTTATTCGTCAAAATGTATTGGGACAATTCCCCAAAGCCTCTCAGGTTATTTCTCCCGAAGATATTATAAAAGCTCGCAGCGTGGTGCGTGATGTATATATGGACGAAAAAATCGAGAATTATATTTTGGATATTATTTTCGCCACTCGTTATCCCGAACAATACGGACTTGATGATATTAAAGAGTTGATTTCTTTCGGAGGTTCGCCGCGTGCCAGCATTAATTTGTCTTTGGCGTCAAAAGCATTGGCATTTATAAAACGCCGAGGTTATGTTTTGCCCGAAGATGTGCGTGCAATGTGTCATAACGTGCTTAGACATCGTATCGGTTTAACCTATGAAGCCGAAGCTGAAAATATTAGTGTTGAGGAAATTATCAGTGAAATTTTAAATAAAGTGGAAGTGCCTTAGAGGTCAATGCCGATTTTGCAGATAAAGGTGTTAAGCTTTGGATATTATTCAATGCCAAGGCTTTTGACAATTCAATTTATCCTTAGTGTATGGATTCAAAAGAACTGATAAAAAAAGTACGAACCATTGAGATAAAGACGCGTGGTTTATCAAGGCAGATTTTTGCCGGAGAATACCATTCTGCTTTCAAAGGAAAGGGTATGGCATTTAGTGAGGTACGCGAATATCAAATTGGCGACCCCATTAAAGACATTGATTGGCATGTAACCGCTCGTTTCAATCATCCTTATGTGAAAATTTACGAGGAAGAGCGTGAAATGACGGTTATGCTTTTGGTTGATATGAGTGCTTCGCAAGGGTTTGGAACATCGGAAAAGATGAAAAATGAACTTTTGGCGGAGATTTCGGCGGTATTGGCATTTTCAGCCATTCAAAACAACGATAAAATCGGTGTGATTTTCTTTACCGATAAAGTTGAAAAATTTATTCCTCCGAAAAAAGGGAAAAAACACATCTTACGAATTATTCGTGAAATGATAGATTTTGAACCTGAAAGTCAAAAAACCAATGTTGCCGAAGCACTTAGGTATTTAACCAATGCTTTGAAAAAACGCTCGACTGCATTTTTAATTTCCGATTTTCGCTCCGACGATTATCTTGATGCAATGCGAATTGCTGGTAAAAAGCACGACCTTGTCGCCATTCGGGTTTTTGATGAACGAGAGTCGGTATTGCCATCTTTGGGCTTAATGAATTTAACCGACCCCGAAACCGGAGAAACCCGTTGGATAAATACTTCCAATGCAAAAGTCCGAAAAAAATATCAAGCCTATTGGGACGAATTTAGTGCCAAATGCATAGAAAATTTTAAAAAATCGGGGGTTGATTATGCTGATATCCGCACAAACCAAGATTATGTAAAACCATTGATAGCTTTATTTAAACGTAGGTAATAATATGTGGAAAAATAAAATACAAATATTCATCGCTTTATCTTTGTTTCCCTTGTGGCTTTTGGCTCAAAACAATAAAGCAAGCATATCGCTGAACAAAGACAGCATTCGCTTGGGCGACCGGCTTGAAATGACCTTGCTTGTTCCGGCAGATAATCCGGAGGCTTGTGTATTTCCCGAGTTTCCCGCCGATACTGTCGCCGAGCATGTTTCCGTGTTGAAAAAAGACAGCTTGGTGTTTGATGACAATAAAAAACTTGCTTCAAAAACATACGTTATATCGTCTTACGTTCCGGGACAACATACCATACCCCAACAAACGGTGCTTTACATAGAAAACAACGATACCTTAAAATACATTTCCGATAGTTTGGTGTTTGATGCAAAATCAAGTTTTGTTTTAGATACTTTGCCCCGCGATACCGTTTATGCCAAAAGTAACGGCGTTGTTTTTTTCGGACGAGCCAATTTTACCGAACAAATTGAGCAACAAATACCCGATTCCGTTCGTCAATCCATGTCCGAGGATAGTTTGAATCTTTTAAAACAACAAATGTATCAAACCATGGTAGGACAGTTTAGCGGACAAGTTTTTCGTACCAGCGGTTTGCGTTCCGAAAAAGATATTTTACAAATGGTGCAAGCTTCACCCAAACGTTTGTTTGTGGTTACCGATAAATCCATTCGGGAAACACATCGCATTCCGGGAGCTTACGATACGGTTTTTGTACAGGAAACGGATACGGTTTTGTCAAAACAACCGCTGTTTACAAGTTATCAAATCGAGGATATTGTTGACGATTATTATAAAACCGCTTTTAATGTAACCGAACTGTTTTATTATGTTTGGAAATTTATAAAAACCAATTGGTGGTGGTTGTTGGCAAGTCTTGTACTGCTTTTGGCATTGGGGTATTATTTTCTGTTTTATCGAAAAAACAAAAAGCTATTTACAACCAAAGAAAAAGTGCAGGAGCCGGCACATGTTATTGCTTTCAGAGAACTTGAACGCATCAGAAACGAGAAACTTTGGTTGAAAAATCAAGTTAAATCATACTACACAGACTTAACCGACACCATAAGGCATTACTTCGAAAATCGTTATGGATTATCTGCGATGGAACAAACCAGTGCTGAAATTTTAGAAAGTTTGAAAGATACGGATTATTTAACCGAAGATTTGATGTGGAAATTGCGTGAGGTTTTAGAGCGTGCCGATTTTGTTAAGTTTGCCAAATCTATGCCTTTACCCGATGAAAACGAACGCAGTTTACAACATATTTATTCCATTGTAGAGCAAAC
>PDWJ01006144.1_pt1 | contig 14636 bp, 15 predicted proteins | sample 1430881 | NCBI WGS metagenome assembly PDWJ01 (sample SAMN01162460, study PRJNA174530) | Oral metagenome, whole genome shotgun sequencing project. | biome: Marine environment; feature: Marine mammal; material: Swab sample of the gingival sulcus; isolation source: swab sample of gingival sulcus... | reverse complement strand
GTAAGCATTTTAAGACTATTGTTTACTTGCTCACTGGTAAATTGGATTTGCTGACCATTAATCCATTTTTACCCACTTGAATTTCAAAAGAACCTTTTTTTGCTTGCCCATTGCCCATCAATACACGCATGCGTCCGGATGAGAACGGCACAAGGTTTCCTGGGTTTTTTCCGCCAGTCGAACCTCGCGGCGCGAACGCGCCTGGCGATTGCGCCGACGGTCATCTTCGGTTTCCAGGGTTAAGGGGGGCACCGGACAGGGACGAAAGGCTTCGTCCAGCGCCACGAAGGTAAGGTAGGCCGAAGCTGTATGACGTATTTGTCCGGTTTTGAGATCTTCGGTCTCCACACGCACGCCCACCTCCATGGAGGTGGTTCCCACCAGGTTCAAGCTGGCTCTGAGAATTAACAGATTGCCGATAAAGGCCGGATTGTGAAAATCCAGGCGGTCGATGGATGCCGTTACCACACTGGCGCGGGTGTGGCGCAACGCCACCACGCCGGCAGCGTCGTCTATGTGTTTCATGACAACCCCGCCGTGAACAATGCCAGCCGGATTGGCGTCCTGGGGGAGCATCATGTGGGACATGATCACCCGGCTGTAGGCGACGGTCTTACTGTTTCGGGTTATGCCCGATTCCTGCGTTTCACTCATGTTCTTTTTCAGTATGGCTGCGGTGCGGACTGACCGGTGCATTATTGGCCAAGACCACCCCCGTTTTAATCCTTTTACAAAATTTCCGTTCCTAGTCTCTGAAAACCAGCTTGCCTCCGTACCAGCCGGCCGTGCTGGCCGCACCTATCATAATAAGGTTAATTACAAAGAAGACAACCCGTGAAGGCTGAGAGGAGGTAATGATTGCGGGATTGACCAGCAACCAGATGAAGAGGAACCAGGCCGTCACACTGACGATGATTCCACAGGCGATTTTTACGATGAAAACCTGCGTGATGGCCCCATTGAAGCGATTTTTCCAGTCAACCCAGCCGGAAAAAAGGACCAGCGGCATGGACAAGGCAACGACACCCAGATTGTATGCGGCGGCACCGGCCATTCCCTTGAAATTGAACAAGGCCGACAAGATAAGAAAGAGAACGCAAACGGGCAGCAAACCGTTGGGAATGTGTACGCTAACAGGATGTCCGTGAAATCGGGTCATGGTCTCGAACAGAGTTCGGTAGCGAGAATCGCTGAAGGGCGAATCAGGCGCATCCTCTGACGGTTCTCTGACCGGCGTGGGCACAACGGTTTCCGTGGTTTCGATTTTTTTCTCGGTCGCGGATTCAGCCGTGGCTGCCGGTTCCGGTTTGGGTTCCTCCGGTTCACTGACATCATTGAATTTGTTTTTAGGAGCACCGCAGACCGGGCATCTCTCGGGAGGGGTATCGCCGGTATAGATATAGCCGCAAACCGTACATTTCCATTTTTTCATTGTAATCGTTCGTCCTTTTGTTGAAATTGATCCCGCAGCCTTGACAAATTCGTAAAAAGCCCGAGATCAGGGCTTGCGAATTCCGAACAATTGGCCACCATTCCTGACCATCGGACAAACAAAATCAGCGGCTATCCAGTGGAACGAAAGTGCATTCGTCGGGACCGCAATAATCGCCCACATAGTCGGACTCCGGACGGTACAAGGCCGGTTTGGCGGCGGCACCACCGAATTGTTCTTCGATCACATGGGCCGCCCAACCAGCGATTCGTGATATGGCGAATATCGGGGTGAAAAGGTCTACGGCGATTCCCATATAGTAGTAAAGGGATGCGCTGTAGAAGTCGACATTAACAAAAATGTCTTTACCCTTCTTCTTTTTAAAGGCCGCTTTTCCTTTTATTTCAAGAGCCTTGGAAAGATCGTACCAGCGGGTGTCGCCGGCACGTTCACCCAGGGTCCGGGACATGGTGGCAACGATATGCGCCCGTGGATCATCGACCTGATAGACGGCATGGCCCAACCCCATGATGACCCCACCGGAGTCCAGGACATTGGCCACATAATCGTCGACCTTCTCCACGTCGCCGATGGCCAGGAGCATCTGCATGACACGGGTGTTGGCCCCGCCATGCAACGCACCGGAGAGGGAGCCGACGCCGGCGGAGACTGCGGCATACATGTGGGCTTTGGTGGAAGCGACTTCCCTGGCGGCAAAAGTCGAGGCATTAAAAGCGTGTTCGGCATGCAGAACCAGGCAGGCATCGAAAAAGCCGGCCAGTTCATCGTCCGGGACCTCGCCGTTGAGCATGTAAAGGAAGTTGGCCGCATGGCCCAAGTCAAGGTTCGGAGCGATGGGTTTCTTGCCGTTTCGAATCCGATCCCAGGCGGCCACGATGGTGGCAAATTTGGCTGTCAGCCGTATGGCCATCCGGATGGCGCTGTCGATATCGGTTTCACGGATATCCGGATCATAGGCGGCCATCATGGGAACGGTGGCCTGGAGGACATCCATGGGCAAGGCATCTTTGGGCAGGGCTGCCATGGTTTCCAAAACGGATGCCGGCACTTCACGGTCGCCGGCCATCTGGCGCTTGAAAACAGCCAACGCCTCGGCATCCGGAAGTCGTTCAAAAAGCAGCAGGTAGACCACTTCTTCGAAAGATGTTTTTCCGGCCAGATCCTTGGCCAGGTAGCCCCGATAGACCAGTTTTCCCATGGCGCCATTGACATCGCTGATTTTGGTGCTGGCAATGGTGATCCCTCTCAATCCGGTATTGATCGTCGGCTTGCATGATTCTTCCATGGTTTCACCTTGTTAGGATGTTAAGCAAGACATCTGCGGAGTAGACAAGTTTTACTGCGGTCTTGAAAAATTAGAATTCATGCCAAATCAGATAATACAGGTTAGGTACGGATCGGTTTTTTTCGGCCCGGTTCAGCCGGCAGGGTCCTGCCTGTGGCGCTGGTCCGAGCATTGGGGGCACAAGCCGGTGAATTCCAGATTGTGGCCAATGATTTCGAACACGGTGGTACCGTATAGATCGTCTTCTATCTCGTTGAGCGGAGCAATGGGGGCATCGTCCACACGATTGCAGCCAACACAGCGGATATGATAGTGTTTTTTGGCAATGCCGTCGTAGCGCTTCATGGCGCCGGAAAGCTCCAAACGTTGAATTTCACCCAGTTCACAAAGGACGTCCAGATTACGGTAGACCGTTGCCAGGCTGATCCGGGGCAACCGTTTGCGCACCCGTTCGAAAATTTCGTCAGCGGCGGGATGATTGTTGTGCCGGCAAATTTCTTCCAATATAACTCGGCGCTGCCGGGTCATCCTTGTTTTTTTAGTACATTCCACGTCCATTGTTTCCACCATTGATCAATATCACTTTGTTCCTAAGCTGAAAACGGGCATATGTCAAGAGGTCAAACATATCATTCCAGGGTGATTTTATTCTATACTTTAAATATCATGAAGTTGTAATGATTTCTGCTCAAAGGTCTCCTGATGAGGTATCGTACCATCGATCATCTCCTCCCCCGTAAGGAGTGCCGATAGAACAAATTTACCGTGGGGTAATTAACAAATGGTATTTAGTGTCCATCCGGAAATGGCCAATTTGTCCGATATATGGGATATATGAACATTTTTATCCTCGGCATATCAACCACATGCCTGCGGGAAACCGGTAGAACTTTTCCTCATATTTTGCCGGCCAGCCAGAACAGCACCATCCCCACAACCACCGTCCCACCCAGGGACCGCGTCCACCAGGCAAAAGCAAAGGTCGGCAAGGCCACCCACAGCTCGGGCTGCATCAGATCTATGTACCGTGGATCACCGTCGAGAACCAGGGCCGGCAACAGCAGGGCACTTAGTATGGCGGCCGGAATCAGCTCCAGCCACTGGATAAACCATTTCGGCAGGGAGCGCCGGGAGAGAACGTGCAACGGCATCCAGCGGGGCAGGTAGGTCACCAGCCCCATACCGATAATCAGCATCAGATAATCAGTCATTTTGGGATACTCTCTTTCCGGTCTGGCGCTGTATGATCACCCCTGCCGTGGCGGCAATCATGGATGCGATGACGATATAGGTATTACCCGGAATCACCAGCGCCAGGACAAGGGCAGTAACACCGGCGATCACAGCGGTGAGCAGGTGGATCCATTTTTTGATCTGATAGATGAGCAGACAGATGAACATGGCGATGAGGGTGTAGTCGATACCCAGGGCGCCTTCGGGAATGAACCGGCCGCCAATGCCGCCGGTCACGGTGCTGAAGAACCAGGTCAGGTTGGCCGCCTGATTGACGACCAGAGCCCGGCCCAGGCTCCAGTTGCGGGCATTGAATCTAGGCAGGTTGACGGCGAAGCTTTCGTCGGTCACACCATAGGCATACAAGGCCAACAGCCCACGGTGAGCGGCTCCGAGGTACACGGCGAGCGCCGAACTCATCAGCACATGGCGCAGATTGACCACAAAGGTGGTGGTGATGATGGCCACGGCCGACGCTCCGGCGGAAATCATGGAAACGGCAATGAACTGGGAACTGCCGGCAAAAACCAAAATAGACATCATGCCGATCTGCAGCGGTGTGAGCCCGGCCTTCTGGGCCAGCACCCCGAAAGCCATACCGATGGGCAGATAGCCCAGGCAGATAGGCCAGCCGGCGCTGAGTCCCTCCTTGAAAATGGTTGTTTCCGTCGTAGATGATGGGTTTGACATGTCGCTGTACCTTTACGATTGCCCCAGCGCCAATCCGGTCAAAACGGAAGAATCCTCCGGCCCGAGAAGTGTGAATGTCGTGCTAAGCGATGCGATCGTCATGAAAATATCCTTTGAACGTAATCGTTTATAGGGCGAGCGCATCTGCTTTGTTACCGGGCATTTGAAGTATGCCCCATACGTCTGCGTGCCCGAAGCCGCGCATCTACGTTCGCCCTGTAAACGTTTTCCGTATACGTTGCTAATCGACAAGTATATTCCACCTAACCTGAGCGATTTTCATATAAAAAGAGTCCTTTAAAGTTGGATAATATCTTATAATGCTTGATAATATTTACCAAATTAATGGCAAGCATACGCACACCCAACAGGTAAAGGACTCTATGAGCAAGCATAACAAAAACTACCGGAAAAATGAACTCAAAATCCGTCGTATGGAAACAGTTCCGGCGTGCGAACCAACATCGGTCAAGGCCAGGCCATCGACGGTATACTGAAAAAGGCTGGGGCGTTGGATTATCTGACCACCAATGGGCTCATCGCCTGCTATCATGAATGCGGCAGTGACGAACTGGCCTCCGAGATTCCTTCTTCCCTGGCCAATTGTTTAATGGGCTGGTTGTGTGGCGGCATCATCTTTTTCAATACCGCCTCTTTCCGCTCTGGTGAATATCACATGAATTTTCCTCCTGCGCCCTTCTATCGTAGGTTTCGATTCATACGACAACTATCCTGACACAGGGGGTGGCGATGAGGGATGTCTTGTATACGCCGAGCATGATTGCCCGGTCGTAAAGGTGGTGGCAGCACGATGAACTGACGTTGTTCGAGCTTTCGCAGCATTGTACGGCAGGCGATATCCTTGAGCTGACCTTTAGCGATGCGCCAATTCCACATCCGGCACAGTTCAATAGACAACCGACTGCGATGCCAATCCCCAGCGTTTGACGATTTTTCGCCGCAGTCTTTGGCGACCGGTTGCACCGGGAATACAGCATTGATGAGGAAGCCAGATCCCACCCTTTCCAGGGGATCGCAGTAAGGAGGCTACGGATCCCCCCTGGCGCTGACTCCCTCCGGCTTTTGCAACGCTGGGGTTTACCCGTCTAAACCCCGCAATACCTGTTATTGAAACAGGTATCGAAAACCTCCGTATCCCTGTGCCTCAAGTTCTTCAGCCGGCACGAAACGCAAAGATGCGGAGTTGATGCAGTATCGCAGCCCCGTTGGCTTGGGGCCGTCTTCGAACACATGTCCCAGGTGAGAATCGGCATGCCTGCTGCGCACTTCGGTGCGGACCATCAGCAAGCTCATGTCTTTTTTTTCGACGATATTTTTCGGCTGCAGCGGCCGGGTGAAGCTGGGCCAACCGGTCCCCGAGTCAAATTTGTCCGTGGAGCTGAACAGGGGTTCCCCGGATACGATGTCCACATAAATGCCATCTGCATGGTTGTCCCAGTATGCGTTGTTAAACGGAGGCTCGGTGCCGTCTTCCCGGGCCACCCGGTATTGTGTAGGGGTCAGTTTTTTCCTGATCTCGTCATCTTCCGGGATCGCATAGTCCGTCTTGTCTTTTCCCCCATTCATGGGCGCAGTTCCCATCTTTTTCTTTGTTTTCATTTCGTCCCGGGCCCAAGCTTTCTCCAGGAACCGGTCCCGTCCCGATCTGGAACGATACCATTTGTAACGCAGGGGATTCTTCTTGTAGTAGTCCTGGTGATAGGCTTCGGCTTCGTAAAAGGTCCCTATGGGAAGAATATCGGTAACGATGGGACGATCAAACTGTCCGGATGCGGCCAGGGCCTTTTTGGACGCTTCGGCCGTCTGCCGTTCCGTTTCGCCAGTGTAGAAAATGGCACTGCGGTATTGATCGCCGCGATCCACGAACTGGCCACCGGCATCGGTGGGGTCCACGTGGCGCCAGAAATGATCCAGCAGTTGGGTATAAGATATGACAGAAGGGTCGTAGGTAACCCTGACGGCCTCGATATGACCGGTGCCGCCTCCCGAAACCTGCTCATAGGTGGGATCGTTCGCATGGCCGCCGGTATACCCGGATACCACGGTGATGACGCCGTCCAGTTTTTCGAAATCCGATTCGGTGCACCAGAAGCAGCCGCCGGCAAATACGGCGGTTTGTGTGTGTTCAGATGTTTTTTCCATGGGTTTCTCCGTGTTGTCCTCCATGCTGCCGACCTGCTGATAACCCAGAAACAATAGGCCCAGCACAAGGGTCCATTGAAAAATGTTTTTCATCGCATACCTCCTGTCTGTCAGTTTGTTGTCGATGGACAGATGGTAAGACACCTGGAACAGGTTTGTATAAAGCTAAGGTAAAGCTTGGGTAAAGAATTTCAAGGTCCTGGGCACATGGGACGCCGGGCAGACGCCCTTGGCTCGGTTTTGACCGACCTGGAGCCCATCCGGAAATACCCAATGGGTTAGGCGCCAATGACATGTAACTGCATGAAATAAAGGGCTCAGAGCCAATGGTTGACAATTTCGTGAAAAGTCACCAAACATGCCATTCCCGACTTTCTGCGAAATTGTCAATGGTTAAAAGTCAATCGCCTGTTTCAGCGTGTTGCATGCCCAAAAGGGCGATAAAGCGGATCGCCGATGAGGACCATCTTCCATGAAAGATAGGGTAGGCTGACCATATAACATTCGGCAATGGTGAGAATTCCTTCAGTCAGCAGGCCGAAAAAAACGTCCGGCATGGGAAAAGCCTGCACATAAGGCTCCCCCACCGGGCCTAGGGTGGCACAAACGCCTTCTTCGAGCATGCGTTTGCACCACACCTGGCTGTCTTTTTTCTTGAGGGTGGTGCACTCGCTGCTGGCGATATGATAACCTACCGCGCCCTTTTGCCAATCGAACGCATCCACATACCTGGCCAGGCTGTACCAGCCGCAATACAGGGCTGCCCGAGGGCATTGTCCGGGCTGGAACAAGGTGCCGCCGTCGTCTATCACCACAGGCATTTTTCCATGGTTTTGCAACCGTTTTGCTGTCCGGTGGATGGCCTGGTCGTACACCTGGTAGCCGGTGGTGGGAGGCGACGGCCGCATGGACCAGCGGGCATCGAAATAGGCCGTGCCGGACAGTCCGGTTTGCTCGACAGCAACGGCATCGTCGATTATTCTTTGCACCACGGCGGCCGAGGGGCCATCCAGGCGGCTGACCATCAACACCGATGCCTGGGGGACTGCGGGCCGCCGGCCCCTGAAGCCGAGATAGAAGGGGTTTTCGATCCATCCGCCAACCGGTGCATCGACGGCCTTGACAATGGCGAGCTCTGAATCCACGGAGGCCCAATGGTCGGACGCAATTTTCTGGTCGTTCATTCGGCGTTTCACCTGCTGCAATTCATCCGCGATGACTGTCGGCGTCTCTATTTCCGCATTTTTTTTAAATGCTTCAGTGAGTTCCTTGATGCGTCGTTCCTGTTTTTCCAGGGTTTTGCGATGCTGGGCCTGAACGAATGACGACGGGGCCACCTTAAGCGGCATGCCATACATCAACGTGATGCACCGAATCCGCCTGGCAGATGGCCGCGATGTCAGAAATGCGCGCACCGATGCGGCGAGCCGCCGCTCATATACCGTTCGCCGGCAGGTCTCACCAACGGGCAGATCCACCAACAACAGGTTGGTTTCGGGGATCATGCGTCTGCCGGCGTAATAACGAGCCAGCTCTACGCCTTTTGGGACGCGTTGATTGGCGATGATGAGTATTTCAACGGGTTCGAGCGCCCACCCCATGCCGGGCAAGACAAGCTGCCCCAGAACGAACAGGACGACGAAAGGCACGAATCGCAAATCGATTTTAGAAATCATGTGCCGGATACCTGATTTCATATGGAGGACCTGTGGGAATGCGGTGTCGGGGGACATGTCGTATTGTCGCCTGGCGGCAGCGTGAAGCCGATATGAATACGGCCGTCAGCCACTGTGGCGTGCACGGTGCCTCCATGGGCCTCGACGAGCGCCTTGACAATGGACAGGCCGATGCCCGCACCGCCATGATGCCGGGAACGTGACTTCTCGCCACGGTAGAATCGTTCGAACAGATAAGGCAGGGTGTCTTCATTCAGGCCCAATGCGGTATTGGCGAATTCCACCCGGATTGCACCGGACTGATTGGTGACAAGGGCTTTGATCCGGCTGCCTTCGGGCGCATAGCGGACGGCGTTGTCCACGAGGTTGCGGATTACCCGTATCAGCCGGTTCCGATCCGCCCGGACGGTCACCGGGCCTTGGGGTGCATTGAGATCGACTGTCAGGGAGCGCTTTTTGATTTCCGGAAGGAATATGGCCATTGCGTTTTCCACCAGGGCCCGCATATCCACGGTTTCGATAGCCAGTCGGTCGCCTAGGGCATCGGCACGGGCCTGGGCCAGGACATCTTCCACCAGTTGCGCCAGGCGCAGGGTTTCGTCATGGAGCAGGCTGAGCGTGGCCGCATCAGGGGGCAGGACACCGTCGTTGAGGGCTTCCAGGTAACCGCGAATGCTGGTCAGCGGCGTGCGCAATTCGTGGGCCACATCGATCATCAGGGAGCGGCGCAGCCGTTCGATTTTCTCCAGGTTTTCGGCCATGCAATTGAAGGCCCGGGCCAATTGGCCGACCTCATCCTTGGTGGCCAACGGCACCCGTGCCGAGAAATCGCCAGCGGCGATGGATTCCGTGATGGTGTTCATGCGGGTCAAGGGCCCAAGGATGCGCCGGTTCATGAGAAAACTGAGCAGGACCGCTACGCCGATGGCGCCGGAAAAGGCCCAGGCCAGATAACGGTGGACCGATTCGACGAACATGGCATGGGCCGGTTTTGGGGAGATGTGGTATTTCTCCATCAGGGTGACGAAATAGCCGGCGGCGAGGGTATCGATAGCCAGCCACACCACCCCCACGGCAAATCCCGCCACGATCAGGTTGACGGCCAGCATTTTGACGATCAGGTAGCGTTTGAGCATGTACAGTCTGTTTCCTGATGAATGGGGATAAATTATTGATTCCTAAGTCTCGGAACGGTCGGCAAAGCGATAGCCGATGCCGCGGGCCGTGAAAATATACCGCGGCTTGGCCGGAAGCGGTTCAATTTTCTGGCGCAGCTTGCCAATATGGACATCCACCACCCGGTCGATGACCACGGCTTCGCCGTCTGGGTAGAGACAATCCAGCAATTCGTCCCGGGTAAAGGTGCGGCCCGGCGCGGCCATCAAGGCTCCCAGCAAGGCGTATTCATGAGGTGTCAGGCTGACCGATGCGCCGTCCACCGTCAGCCGCCGTTTATCCAGGTCCAGGCACAGGCCCGCATGGATCAGGACCGTGTCGGCCGGTTTCTCGACCGGTGCGCTGCGGCGCAGGACGGCCTTGACCCGGGCCACCAGTTCCCGTGGACTGAAGGGTTTGACCACATAGTCGTCGGCACCCAGGGTGAGCCCGACCACCCGGTCGATCTCTTCGCCCCGGGCCGTCAGCATGATAACGGGTACGTCCGAATCCTGCCGCAGGCGGCGGCAGACTTCCCAGCCGTCGATGTGGGGAATCATCAGATCGAGGATCACCAGGGCCGGGCGGCGGCTTCGGGCCAGTGCCAGGGCCGCAGCGCCGTCGCCGGCGGTCACAGGAACAAATCCTTCCCGCTCCAGGTACAGGGCAATCAGCGAACGGATGCTTTCGTCGTCCTCGACGACCAGAATCGGCTGGAGGCGGTCGAATGCCATTTACGGGACCAGCTCCTCATACCGGAAACAGCCGACCAGGTGATCGTTGACCACCCCGCCGGCCTGCATGAACGAATAGCAGATGGTGCTGCCAACAAAGGAAAAGCCCTGTTGTTTCAATCCTTTGCTGACCGCATCGGACAAGGGGGTGTTGGCCGGCACCATGGTTTCGCTTTCCCAGCGGTTGTGGATCACCCCTCCCTCGGTGAACGACCAGATATAGTTGTCGAAGCTGCCGTGCCTGGCCTGTAGTTCCAGAAACGCCCGGGCGTTGTTTACCGTTGCACGGATCTTCAGCCGGTTGCGTATAATGGCCGGATTGGTCATGGCGGCATTGAGCGCCGATTCGGGCATCCGGGCCACGCGCCGGGGATCGAAATTGAGAAAGACTTGCCTGAACGCCTCCCTCCGATGCAAAATCGTCTTCCATGACAGCCCGGCCTGAAAAGCATCCAGCACAATGAATTCGAACCATTTGCGGTCATCGTGGACCGGTACCCCCCACTCTTTGTCGTGGTAGTAAATCATCGCCGGATCATCCGCGGGCCAGGAACAACGTTTTTTTTCAGCGGCTCTCATGTTGAATGCCCTCCTTGCATATCGGGGGTGCCGATCAATCCATCGACGGTGATAATATCGATAAGGTGTTCCTCACCTGATACGTTTATAACACACTCAAGTTTGGGGGGAAACGGTCGAGATAACACTTTATTGATCAGGCCTTTCAGCGATACCGCTGTCAGCATATACCGATCATCGGAGGATACCATGCGCTTTAATGGCGATCTGAGCAAATATCATCCGGCGGACGCCATCATGTTTCTGTCCCAGTTGAGCCTCAACGGGGTTTTGTCCATTGCCGTCGGCAAACGGTTGATCACACTCGGCTTCAACAACGGGTTCATCATCGATGCGTACTCCTCCAAAGGGGATGCACGGCTTCTCAATGCGTTGATTTTCCACCGGCGCTTGGATACCGACCAGATCAGGCGCATTCGGCGGATTCAGAACGAAACCAACCTGCCGGTTCGGGCGATTCTTACCCAACTGGATCTGATTCCGCTGGCCGACATCACCGATTTGCTGCTGATTGCCATGCAGGAAGTTTTGCTGGAGATGTTCCTGCTGGATGCGGGAGCCTTTCATTTCGCGGACACGCCCGTGGAACCGGATGATGCCAATACCCGGCTGGACGCGCGCATGATCGCCATTCGGGTGGCCGCCCAGTCCGACGACTTTCGCGAATTCGAAAAGCGCATCGTTTCCCTGGATCGCCAATACACTTACCATCCACCGGCCGACATTCCGGCGGATGCCTCCACCGAAACCCAGGTGGTGATGCGCCTGCTGGCTGCTTGCCGGACATTGCACCAGGTTTTCGACAAGGCCCCGGTGGACAGTGGCACCGTGCTGGATGTGATCAAGACGCAGCTCAATGCACAGGCGATACGTCTGCATGCGGCCGATGTCGATTCATTGCCGCCACCGGCCGTGGTCAGTGAAGATCCGCTGTTCGCCGCATTTCGCCAGAATCTGAAGAAACTGATGCTGACCGACGACCCCCTCAAAAAGTTGGAGGCGCTGGTCGAATTTTGCAAAGGTTTTTATGACGGAATCCTGATTTTTACAGCCAAATCCAACAAAGTGGTCCACTGCAAAAGTGTGCGCCGGGTAAAGGACCAGGGTTTCGAGGAGAAGTCCGTGAAAGGGATGCTGGGGCAGGTGGATGAAGAACCCATCTTCGGGGCGGTGCAGCATTCGGGAGTGGGATTCTTCGGCAGCCGGTTTCCATCGGTGTTGCTGGACAGCCACTCGCTGGCGCCCCCCAACGGTGAATGCGCCCTGATTCCCGCGGTCCGCAAAGGCCGAGCCACGGTGTTCGTTTATGCCTTCAGCGTAAACGGATTCAGCGGCCTTTCCCCTCAGCATTATCTTGAACTGCTGTCCTGGATGGTGACCCCGGGAGAGGTTCTTGCGAAGCGTGACTCCGAGCCGGCCAAAGCGCAGGCACCGTTCAGTCCTCAAAAACTGATCGCCGGCATTGATGAGCTGCCCCCGTTGCCCACCTTGGTGACCCGTCTTTTGGATATGTTGTCGGATTCCGATATTGATGTTCGTGAGGTCCGGAAGGTGATTGAACAGGACCAGTCCCTGGTGACCAAACTGATCAAGATCAGCAATTCGACCCTGTACGGTGGTGTCAAACGTGTCGACTCGGTCAGTCAGGCCCTGTCGAGACTGGGTGCCAGAACGGCCCGCAGCCTGATTCTGTCCGCCTCCATGCAGACCTATTTCTTCAAACGCAATCCGGGTATGCAGACCTGGGGGCAACTGTTGTGGCGGCACGCCGCCGAGTGTGGCCTGGCGGCCCGGCGCATTGCCGTGGCCATCGGTTACGAAGATCCGGAAAAGGCCTTTGTGGGCGGCGTACTGCACGATATCGGCAAACTGGTGCTGATGCTGGTCAGTCCGGACAGCTACTGCGAAGTTCAGAAAATCGGGAAGCGCGAATCTCTGCCGGATTATGAAATCGAACGTAAGGTGGTCCATACCGACCACATGGAAATCGGTGGACTTCTCATGGCCAAATGGAAAATGCCTCGATCAGCAAGCATGTGCGTAAAATGGCACCATGATGTGGACAGGGCGGGAGACGCCGTGACCCTGGCCGCGATCACGGCCTACGCCAACCACCTGAGTCATATGTACGGCACCGGATTGGATCGGGACACCGAAGATCCCGATACCGCCGGACGCCATCTGGTCGATCTGCTGGGGTTGGCCGATGCCGCCAATCAGGCCCTGGTTGAAATCGTAATGAGCGATTTTCAACAGAAGGATTTGATTTGAAGCCTTCAAATAAATCCATTCCCATGCAGATAAAACCCTTCAGTCTAAGGTTCACGGGAGAATGCGAGCACCTGGAGCCAATCTTCCAGAGGGAGTATCTGCAAGCCTCCATAAAGCACCTGCGGATCAAATTGGTTATGGCGGGGCTGTTGTTTGCGGTTTTCGGCATTCTGGATGCCTTTCTCATTCCCGAAAAAAAGCATCTGACCTGGGTGATCCGCTATGGCTTCGTTTGCCCTTCGGTTCTGATCGTGATCCTGACCACATACTTCGAATGGGGCCGGAAGCGGATTCAGCCCATACTGACCGGCATTGTCATCATTGCTGGCAGCGGTATCATCTTCATGATCGTGGTGGCACCGCCGCCGGCCAATTACTCCTACTATGCCGGCCTGATCCTGGTGTTTATCATCGCCTATACCATTGTGGGCTTTCGCTTCCTGTGGGCCCTGCTGGGTCCCTGGATACTGATCCTGCTCTATGAAATTGCCGCCGTCGGCATGGTGGAGACACCCGTGCCGGTGCTGATCAACAACAATTTTTTTTTCGTAAGTGCCAACATTCTCGGCATGCTGGCCTGCTATTTTTTCGAACACTATGCCCGCCGGGACTTTCTCATGGCCCGAATGCTGTCAGAAGAACAGGCAAAGGTTCGTCTGGTCAACCGAAAATTAGAACAGCGTGTAAAAGAGCGTACGGCGCAACTGGAACGGCTCAACCGGGACCTGGCTTTGGAGATCCAGCAGCGCAAACAAACCGAAACAGAACGTATCCGCCTGGCGAACCAACTTAAACAGACAGAGAAGATGGAGGCCGTCGGCAGCATGGCCGCCGGCGTAGCCCATGATCTCAACAATATTCTCGGCGGCCTGGTCAGCTATCCGGAGTTGATCCTCATGGACATACCTGCGGACAGCCCTTTGCGTCGGCCCATTGAGACGATCAAACAGTCGGGAGACAAAGCCGCTGCCATTGTCCAGGACATGCTCACCCTGGCCCGTCGCGGTGTCTCTGACAAATCGGTGGTCGATCCCAACCGATTGATTGCAGATTACCTGGCGTCACCGGAATGCCTCACATTGAAACGATTTCATCCCCATATAAAATTGCGGTCGGACCTGGATCCAGGTCTGCTGAGTATTTTGGCATCACCGGTACAATTGTCAAAAACTGTCATGAATCTGGTTTCCAATGCCGCAGAAGCCCTGTTGGTAGACGGTGAAGTTGTGGTGACCACGAAAAACATCAGTCTGGATCAGCCGCTTCATGGGTACGAAACCGTTGCGCCCGGAGATTATGCACTAGTGTCATGTCATACTTGAAATGTTAGTATAATATGGTATGGTTAATAAAAACGGAGGAGACCATGCCTAAAATCAAGTACAAATTCTCACTAA
>PDWJ01003773.1_pt1 | contig 14636 bp, 12 predicted proteins | sample 1430881 | NCBI WGS metagenome assembly PDWJ01 (sample SAMN01162460, study PRJNA174530) | Oral metagenome, whole genome shotgun sequencing project. | biome: Marine environment; feature: Marine mammal; material: Swab sample of the gingival sulcus; isolation source: swab sample of gingival sulcus... | reverse complement strand
CCGGGCTGACAGGTCTGCATGGCCTGCGTATGCGCCTGTGCAGCGGTGTCGGCGGCATACTGTATCATCGCCACTTCCTGCTCCGACTTGATCAGCCGCATTTCGTGCAACAACTGATCCAGCGCTACCAGTTTACGCGGCGGCACAATGCCTTCTCTGGCCTTTGCCTTCAGCCGTCGCAGCCAGCCAATCACTCGCCGATCCAGCGTCGCATCATTGCCGATTAAATAATGAATCTCATCACGTCCGGCAGTGCATTCAATCACCTTGTTATCCAGCTCGGATAATAAAAAAGCCTGATCGGCACCGTATTGTTCCACGGCTCCGGTGGTTCCGGCACGAATCCCTGTCCAACGCTCCGCCAGCGGGTCTTTTTCCAGACAAAACAGAATAAATTCGCCTTCTTTGCGGCCCGGTACAAACAGTGCTACCGCGTCCGGCTCATTAAACCCGGTCAGATAGAGAAAGTCGCTGTGTTGCCGGAACGGATATTCCGCATCATTATTACGGGTCTGCAAACTGGCAGCCTGCACAATGGCGACTGCGTTTTCGCCAAGCTGTTTCAGCAGACGCTGACGACGTGCTGCAAATTCCGCCGCTGAAATCTGTGGGCTATCCTTCATGTTTATTTCTCCATCAATCGTGATTCAGGTTCAGTTTGTGGCAGGCCACGCAACGGCTGCACTTCTTCATTCATCATTAATACCCCGATACGCAGAAACGCTTCCAGCTCCAGCAGCGCCTGTTCCGAGGCTTCCTCATCCTCCAGATCAAACTCACCGGAGGCACCGATTTTAATCACATCCTGCACCCATTCTCGCGAATCATCCGGCAGTTCATGCATGCTGCCCAGCCCGGACAAGGCCAGCCCGAAAGCAAAGCCCTGACACCATTTTTGCAGGGCCAGCAAGCGTTGTGCCTGGTCATCCTGATCATCCGGCAGCAGCAGGGCAAATTGCAGATCACCGGAATTCAGCTGGCGGCGGCTAGCGTCATACAGTGCTTCCAGCAACCTGGTAGCTTCCTGAAAATGCACATCCTGCATATCGCCCTGAATCAGATGCGCCAGTAAGGTCTGTTGATCATAATCATGATGAATGCCGAGTACAGCACACAGGATGCCATGCACTTCAGCCGCAGAGAAATCAGCATCCAGGCGCAGCAAGGCATCCTCCAGAGCATAAAAATCAGGCAATTTGTTATTCAAGGCATGATTCTCCGGTCATTAAACGTGTATTATGGGATGATTGTACAGATTTCGGAACCACACCGGCATCTTTTCCCCAGGGGCTCTGGGCTGCCTCAGTTTCAGCCGGAGTTTAAAAACCGAGAACCGTTACGCATTAATTATGTCTTTAACCGAACAAATAGAGGCACTGGAACACCGCCTGCACCAGTTGCTGAGTGTCATGGAACAGATGGCGGCAGCCAATGAGACTTTACAGGCCGATGAACAGGCACTGCGTGAGGAGTGCAGCCGGTTGCGTAGAAAAAATGAGCAGGCCGGGCTGAAAATTGAGGCTATGCTTAAAACACTGAAACAATACACCGGTCAGGCAAGGGATGAAGCCGATGAGTGAACAAGACACCAGCACTGTCGCCGTCAATGTACAGATTTTTGGCCGTGAATATCCGGTTGCCTGCCCGGAGGGTGAGGAGCAGGCGCTGTTACAGTCTGCCCGATTAGTCGACAGCGAAATGCGCAAGGTTCGCCAGCATGGTAAGGTGGTTGGCACTGATCGCATTGCCGTCATGGTTTCACTGAATCTGGCCCATGAATTAATGCTGACCCGTGCCCGTCAGCATGGACATGTTACTGCTGATAACGCTGACAACAGCGACACTGGCAATAACGCCGACCAGCAGCGCCTTCATCAGCTCAATCAGCAGATTGACAAGGCACTGCGGCAGTACCAGTCATACCTGCCTGAATAGCAACTCACTGCGACATTTGCTGTAGTTCCCGCAGCAGTTGCAGGGTCGCCGGTGTCATATCATCGCGCTGTTCCAGCTGTTGTAACAGTTCCTTACTAAAGCCCTGCGTTTCCACCAGGCTCCAGACATCTTCCGGTACTGCATCAGCTGTCGTGACCGGCGGCCAGAAATGCTCCGCCAGCTCCTGATAAGTCACCACCCGACCATTTAACGCCGTATCCTTCTCCAGCAGACGCAGCTGCATCCGGTAGCTATCTTCTGTCTCAATCAGGCCCTGCTGCTGTGCCGGATAAAACAAAAAGAGCTCCAGATCATCCGGCACTGCCGCTTTCGCCAGCGTCAGTTCAATATCACCACGCAACAGAGGCAACCAGTCGGCCAGATCAGCCTGTGTCAGTTGTTCAAATGTAAAAGGCTGTTGTGTTCCGGCATAACGTAACGCAGCTTCACCGGCCACATCCCCCTGCGCCGTACTTAATCGAATCCGGGTATTCAGCTGTGAACGTTCCGGCTGCAAGGCCTGTTTAAACAACACCTGTAATAACTGATCGGCGGTTTCCTTCAGTTGTACATCCAGCTGAAACAACTGCCGCCGTCCTTCCGGAAGTTCAACATCCCCGGCCTGCCAGTCCAGCTGTGCCTGTAGATCCTGCATACGGTTTTGCAGGCGATCAATCTCCGCAGTGGCAGCAGCATGTAACCCGGCATAATCCACACGGAACTCCGCCTGTCGCAGCGGATAATCCAGCCCGCTGAACTGATCCAGGTGCAAGCGGACAATACCTGACAGCTGACGGGCTGCGGTTTGTGTATGGATTTCTCCGGAGACATTAAACCGGATCGGCTCCGGTGCAGTCGTGAAAAGGGCTGAAACCTGCTCGGCATTCCAGCTGAGCTCAGTACGCTGTTCAGCCTGTGGTTGATGATTCTCATTCTCTGCCAGCCAGCGAATCAATACATCCGGCAACCGCAATCGGATATCACGATTTTCCAGCACTGTCTGCTGCAACGTGACTGTGAAGAAGGTTTTCGGATCAGCCGGATGATACTGACCTTCCAGTTGTAAGCCTCCCAGACTGATAACCAGCTCATCAATCGGGCTTTCCAGACTCAACGGTGCCAGCTCCAGCTTATAATGTGCCGTTCGCTCAAGATCCACATGTACAGTGCCCAGCAAGGGCGGCTGTGCATTAAAGGTGTTTTGCAGAAACTGCCGGGACTCTTCCTCCAGAGCATCAACCGCAAGGCGGGTTTGCCAGAACGACCAGCCGGTTTGTAACGGTTGCGACTTTGACAGAACATTTAGCGGGCCGTGGGTAATCCTGTGTTCCAGCGGCAGTTCGTTAAACCAGTTGCCCAGTAAGGTCTGACTCACCGGGTGGCGGGTCAGGGCGGTTGCCCCGAAAAATGAACGCTGGTAGCTGACCAGCTCATGCTGCGTCCCGGTCTGCTCAAAATACCGCCTTACCCGTTGTTCGGTCTGCACCCCCGTCCACCACACAGCTCCCAGCCAGATTCCAACCAGCAACAGGCACAATACCACCGTTATCAGCAACAGCTTTTTCATCTCCACCACTCCTTTGATAGCATTCAGTCATCCCTGACCAAAATGTCAGCTTCAGCGGCTGATTTCAGCGCCCCAGCATTTGCCGTGCCGTGATGCCGCAGATACGCAGTGTTGCAAAATAACCCAGCAAGGCGGTAATAATCAATAGCGTTAGCCAGCCAATCCGCTCGAAAGCGGCAGCCCCTTGCCACCAGTGACTGTCCGGAATCAGCAGCCACACCATCAGCCACATCACCGCCGTTGCCAGCAGAATTCGTGCCAGATGTTTTATCCAGCCGGAGCTGAGCTGGAAAATATCGCCCTTGCGCAAGGTACGAAATAATAATCCGGCATTCACATAACCCGCCAAGGCGGTGGCTAATGCCAGCCCTGCATGTGCCCCCGGCTGCCCCGTCAGATACCACGGCAGTACAATCAGCAGATTCAGCAGCATATTGGCAAAAATCGCGATCATACCAATACGTACCGGCGTACGGGTATCCTGTCGTGAATAGAAACCCGGTGCCAGGACTTTAACCAGAATAAAGGCCGGTAATCCCAGTGCATATGTGCGCAGACTCATCGCCGACATTTCCACATCGGCCCATTTGAACTCGCCGTACATCATCATGGTGGCCAGAATCGGTTCCGCCAGCACAATCAGCCCCAGCGTTGCCGGAATAGCCAGTAACAGTGCCAGCCGCAAGGCCCAGTCCAGAGTATTGCTGAACTGACCGGCATCCGCATTAGCATGATCACCGGACAGCTTGGGCAGAATCACCGTGCCCAGTGCAACGCCAAAAATTGCCAGCGGCAATTCGACAAAACGATCAGAGTAATACAGCCAGGAAATACTGCCCGCCACCAGAAACGAGGCAATAATCGTGTTCAGTAACAGATTCAGCTGTGCCACCGACGAACCGAATAATGCCGGTAACATCAGTGTCATAATCTTTTTTACTCCGTCATGTGCCCGGCGATAACGGAAACGTGGCACCAGCCCCATTCTGGCCAGAGTGGGTACCTGTACCAGCATTTGAGCGATCCCGGCGACAAACACCCCCCAGGCCAGTGCCTGCACCGGCTCATCGAAGTAAGGTGCCACCCAGATAGCAGCGATGATCAGCACCACATTCAGCAATACCGGCGCAAAAGCCGGTGTGGCAAAATGCTTAAAAGTATTGAGAATGCCGCCCAGCAACCCCGCCAGCGAAATAAACAGGATATACGGAAACGTCACCCGCAACAGATCTGCCGCCAGCTCAGGCCGGGCCGCCGGATTATCCGCAAACCCCGGCGCAAAAATACCCACCAGTAATGGAGCTGCCAGCATTCCGGCTGTGCTGATCAACAACAGGATCAACCCCAGGGTGCCGGCGACATGATCAATCAGATCTTTCAGTGCCTCACGACTGCGGGTTTCCTTGTATTCCGCCAGTACCGGCACAAAGGCCAGCGCAAAAGCCCCTTCGGCAAAAAAACGCCGCAATAAATTCGGAATCTTAAAGGCCACAAAAAATGCATCGGTCGCACCACTGACCGGAAAATAACGTGCGATCACCATATCCCGCACCAGCCCCAGGACACGGGACAACATAGTCATGGCGCTGATTATCGCACCGGAGCGTAACAGGTTACTCATTCCGTGATGTTCATCTATTCGTCAGGTTTAATCAGGCGGCCATTAAATCGGCAATTTTTTTCGCATCCGGTTTCAGTACCACACCTTTCTCCGTGACCAGAGCACTGACCAGCTTTGCCGGGGTTACATCAAAGGCCGGGTTATAAGCGGTTACCTGTGGTGCGGCGATGCGCTGCCCGGCGACAGACAACACTTCATTCGGTGAACGCTCTTCAATCGGGATATCCGCACCGGTGGGTGTATCCATATCAATGGTTGAAGTCGGAGCCACCACCATAAAGCCGACATGATGGTATCGCGCATTAATCGCCAGGCTGTAAGTGCCGATTTTATTCGCTACATCACCATTGGCGGCAATACGATCCGAGCCAACAATCACCCAGGCAATGCCGCCCTGTTGCATCAGGTGTCCGGCAGCACCGTCACATATCAGCTTTACCGGTATATTATCCTTAATCAGCTCCCAGGCGGTCAGCCGCGAACCCTGCCACCAGGGGCGGGTTTCATCCGCATAGACCTGTTTAATCCGATGCCCGGCAAAGGCACTGCGAATCACCCCCAGCGCGGTGCCATAACCACCGGTTGCCAGCGAACCGGTATTACAATGGGTTATCACTCCGTGGGCCGGTTTAATCAGCATACTGCCCAGATGCCCCATACGGTAGTTTGCCTTGATGTCGTCGTGATGAATGGAGCGAGCATATTCCAGCAGCTGGCCGATCGGGTCATTCTGATCATCGACCCGATCAATTTTCTGTATCATGCGCTGCAATGCCCACTTAAGATTGATCGCCGTTGGGCGTGACGCCAGCAAAACATCATAGTCAGACAGCAAACGCACCCGCCAGTCCTGTGGGTACTGATTAAAAGCCTTTCGCGCTGCCAACACCATGGCATAGGCGGCTGTAATACCAATCGCCGGGGCACCGCGCACCACCATATTGCGGATGGCTTCCGCAATATCCGGGGCATTGAAAAGCTGAATATATTTTTCAGTCTGTGGTAATTTGCGCTGATCAAGCAGAACAAGGTGGTTATCACACCATTCAACCGCTCTGACCGAGTCGTACTGGCTCATATCAACTGCCAAACCTTAACGATGATTAACTGGGAAGAAAGTAATATTATAGCACTCTCATGAACATTGAATCACTCATTAGTGCCCGCTGGATACTGACTGCCGACAGCACGGATCGTGTGCTGGAAGGTCATGCACTGGCCATTCAGGATGGCTTTATTATTGACCTGTTGCCCATGTCCGAGGCGGAGCAGAAATACCAACCGCAACAACGCCTGCATCTGGAGCAACAGGCACTGCTGCCCGGCCTGGTCAATGCCCATACCCACGCAGCTATGGCACTGCTGAAAGGGCTGGCGGATGACCTGCCACTGATGGAATGGCTGGAAGAACATATCTGGCCGGCAGAAGGCCAATGGGCCAATACTGATTTTGTTTATGATGGCACCAGACTGGCGGTGGCGGAGATGCTGCGTTCCGGCACCACCTGTTTTAATGATATGTACTTCTTTCCGGAGTCTGCCGCCAAAGCCGTGGCAGAAAGTGGTATTCGTGCCACACTGGGCATGATTCTGGTGGACTTCCCCACCGCTTATGCACAATCAGCCGCAGAATACTTCGCCAAAGGCCAGGCCCTGCACGATGATTACGCAGATCATCCGACCATCAGCACCCTGTTTGCGCCGCATGCACCCTATACAGTTTCCGATGAACCTTTAAGTGAGCTGGGTAGACTGGCAGATAAGCTGGACACACCCATACACATGCATGTGCATGAAACCGCGTTTGAAATTATGCAGGCAACGGAAAATGGCGGTGAACGTCCGCTGACACGACTGAACCGGCTGGGATTGCTGGACAGGCATTTTCTGGCCGTCCACATGACACAGCTGAATGATGAGGACATTAATCTGCTGGCAGAAAAAGGCACGCATGTGATTCATTGTCCGGAATCGAATCTGAAGCTGGCCAGTGGTTTTTGTCCGGTGGCAAAGCTGCTGGCCGCCGGGGTCAATGTGGCGCTGGGTACGGATGGCAGTGCCAGCAATAATGACCTGGATATGCTGGGCGAAATGCGTACTGCCGCGCTGCTGGGTAAAGGTGTTTCTGCCGATGCGACCGTGATTCCGGCAAGGCAGGCATTGCGCATGGCAACGATTAACGGTGCGAAGGCACTGGGGCTGGATGCGATCACCGGCTCGCTGGAAGTTGGCAAGGCGGCAGATGTGATTGCTGTCGATTTCAGTGAGCTGGAGTCACAACCCTTATATGACCCGGTTTCACATCTGGTCTACTGCACCAGTCGTCATCAGATTACACACAGCTGGGTAAACGGGCGGTTATTAATGGCGGAACGGCGGCTAACCACACTGGACAGCGCCGAGCTGATCAGCACGGCACAAGACTGGCAGGCGAAAATAGCAATATTTGGAGAACACACATGACTGAAACGGCAACAACAGCAAGCACAGCAATTAATGTCGATCCTAACGAAATCCGTAAATTTGAGGAAATCGCCCATCGCTGGTGGGACAGTGACAGCGAATTCAAACCCTTGCACGATATTAACCCGCTGCGGCTGAATTACATTGATGACCGGGCGGCGATTCGCGGCAAAAAGGTGCTGGATGTCGGTTGTGGCGGCGGCATTCTGGCAGAAAGTATGGCTCACCGGGGTGCTGAGGTGACCGGCATTGATCTGGGCGAGACACCCCTGTCAGTGGCCACCCTGCATGCACTGGAAACCGGCATTGAGATGGATTATCGCCGGGTACCGGTGGAAGCGCTGGCAGCAGAAATGCCGGAGCAGTTTGATGTCGTGACCTGTATGGAAATGCTGGAGCATGTACCCGATCCGGAATCCGTGATTCAGGCCTGCGCCACACTGGTGAAACCGGAAGGCCACGTGTTCTTTTCCACCCTGAACCGCAACCCGAAAGCCTTTCTGCTGGCAATTGTCGGGGCCGAGTACGTGCTGAATATGTTACCCAGAGGTACTCACGAATACGGTAAATTTATCCGCCCGTCGGAACTGGAAAAAACCGCTCGTAAACACGCACTGGATCTGATAAATATCAGTGGGTTGAGCTATAATCCCCTGTTCCAGAGTTACCACCTCAGTAAAAATATTGATGTCAACTACATGATGCATTTTGTGAAGGAAAAATAATGAAAATATCCGGCCTGCAAAAAATAATCCTGTCCTGTTTCGCTGTCACGCTGTTATCCGGGTGCTCGGTCAGCTTCCATGACAATGTTGAATTATTAGCGGATGGCCGCCCGCAAATGAAGCGCATGGACTCGAAAACTGAACGGAATATTCGTGAACTGGCCGGTGCCTTACTGGCACTGGGGCCGAATATCAGTCGTACGGAAGCCGTGGAACTGGCACATGATGCTTATGTGTACCCGATGTATCTGGCCGATGACTGGGAGCTGACCTGGCCACCGATGTATCACAATACCCTGCGTAATTCCGGTGCCCGTAAAAAAGGTCTGTGTACCGACTGGGCCAAGGCCATGACTGATATGGCGCGGCGGAAAAACATGAAAACCATGGATGTTTACTGGGGGGTGGCCTTTAAGGGCGACCCGTGGCGCGAACACAGCACCCTGCTCGTCACCGCTAAAGGTCAACCGTTTGATACCGGCATTATCCTTGATCCCTGGCGCAATTCCGGCAAACTTTACTGGAGCAAGCACCTGGAAGACCCGACGTATGTCTGGAAATATCACGCCGGGCCATACGGGCCACTCCCCCGCATCGGACGACGGGTACGACGGATTATTCGATAATGGGGAGATCAGGTGTAAACCGGTAACTTGTCAGATGCAGTTCAGAAATACGGTAAGGCTGCAAAAAAGCAGCTCGCAAAGTTTGCCACCATACGGGTAGTTTAGAAGATAAAGATGACACTGATTAATTGGAGAGGATGTTATTCCATTTTTTTACAATATCTTTCTTGTCTTTCAGAGAAAAAATCCACTCACGATGAACCTTCTCTTTTTCAAATAACCCCAGCCTCACTAACCCATTTAAGGCAGCAGCAGCTGTATTTCGTGAGCAACCAAGATTTTCGCTGGTATTAGATATAGTAAAGTAACCTAACCCACTTTTTGCTACCTGAAAAATCAGGCGTTGCCTCTCGCTGAGCTTGTTATATAGTCCTGACGACCACAGCCATTTACTGAACTTTTCAATCTCTTTTAAAGAACGTTCATAAGCAGATTTGTAATTGGATACAGCTGAAATAATAATACTGCACTGATAATCAATGAAATAAGTCAGATCCATCTCATCAGTTTCAGAATAAAGATAACTTTTTCCGTACTTGATAGCCGCCGCTTTAAGTAAAACGCTGATTGCTATGTAACGAAATGCCGCATATTCATTCTTAAACATATACCAGTAGAATAACGACCTGGCGACACGACCATTGCCATCTCTGAAGGGATGCTCATACCCAATAGCAAAGTGAATAATAATTGCTTTTACCAAGGGGTGCATGTAGCTATCACTGGTTGTTTTATGATGGCTTTTATTAACCCACCTCAATAGCTTTTCCAGCCTGTCTTCAATTCCTGGATGAGGCGGAGGTGTATGCACAATATCACCATCGCCATCAACCACAACAACATCGTCAGACTGCCGGAATGCACCAGGGTGGTAATGCTCGTCTTCAATCCCTTCAACACCGATTTTGTGCATTTCCAAAATAAGGTCAACCGACATTGCCTCAGCCCGATGCTCCCACGCAAAACACATCATTTTGTAATTCCCGATAATCATCTTCTCATCGGGGGTTCTGGGCTTTATCCTGCTTCTTAATAACGCTTTCGCTGCTTTGGTTGTAGTTGCAGCTCCCTCCATTTGACTACTGCTAATAGCCTCGTCTCCAACAAGATCATCAAATAAATACTTAAAATGCTCTCTCTCACCAATATTGCTCATCATCCATTCAAGTACAGCTGTTGTTGTATTTTTATCCACCTCAGATATTGCTTTCTGTATGCCGGGGGTTAGCATAAATTTACAAACGGGAGCCTCCTCATTGATACTGATCAATGACGTTAGCTGCAGATTTCTTGCCATCTTGGTAACAGCCCAGGCAATATCAGCATTAAGTCCCTTCGGGGTTCTGCGCCTGAATTCATCAAAATGCAAATACCTTCCCTTGTCATCCAATGGCCTGTTATATTTCATATAATGTGAGAGCTCATCAGAACCTACCTTTCTCATTGAGTCATATAGTTTTGGCAGGTCGATAAACGGCGGTCTTTTGAACATCTTAATCTCAAAAATCGTAGAAATTGACATAAGTATAGCTGCTTATGTCAGTTTTCTGCAATTTTGAGATTAACACCATCGTTAAAGCACCGATTAGCGGCAACATCATGAGTTCTGTTGGGTACTGACCTTGGCTATCAATGAATACGTTAGATTAAATTTGATTATAAAGGACACAAAAAAACCAGCTACTTAGCTGGCTAATGATATTCAGGTTGGTCCAAGAAAATCTAATCTTGGTGCCGAAGAGAGGACTTGAACCTCCACGAGCTAATGCTCACTAGCACCTGAAGCTAGCGCGTCTACCAATTCCGCCACTTCGGCTTGTCGCTGAACCTATGCTGAGGTTCAGGAAAGATGCGCATGATAGAGGTGCCATCTTTTTTTGTCAAACACAAATTCACAGTTTTTGTTATCCTTGCGCGATTGATTACAAACCAAGGCAATGACTTGAAACTGACCGATCCCTTCCGCCAACGCGAAGCAGAAAAATACGATAACCCGATCCCCAGCCGTGAGCTGATCCTCAGCACCTTAAATGACAATGGCCAGCCCCTTGACTTTCTCTCGTTGGCCAATGCCCTGGGTCTGAGTGACGAAGGTGATCTGGATGCGCTGAAGAAGCGCCTGCGGGCGATGGAGCGCGATGGCCAGATGCTTTACAATCGCCGCAAACAATACATTCCGGTGAAGCGTACCGATCTGATTTCCGGGCGGGTACAGGGGCACCCGGATGGCTTCGGCTTTCTGCTGCCGGATGATGGCAGTGACGATCTGTTTCTGCATGCCAAACAAATGCGCGGCCTGTTGCACGGTGACCGGATTCTCGCCAGTGTGCGCGGTGTTGATCACAAGGGCCGCCGTGAAGGCAATGTAGTCGAGGTACTGGAACGCGGCACACAACAGGTGGTTGGGCGCTTCATGGTGGAGAATGGCATCGCATTGGTGGTGCCGGATAACTCGCGCATCAGTCAGGATATTCTCATCCCGCCGGATCAGGCTAATGACGCGACACCGGGGCAAATCGTTGTCGCCGGTATTATCGAGCAACCCACCAGGCGTTCACAACCGGTAGGCCGGATTGTCGAAGTGCTGGGTGATCACATGGCACCGGGCATGGAAATCGGTATTGCCCTGCGCAGCCATGATCTGCCGTTTGAATGGCCGGAGGCAGTGCAACAGGAAGCGGATCAGCTGGGCCATGAAGTGCCGGAAGCCGAGAAACAGGGGCGGCTGGATCTGCGCAATACCCCACTGGTAACCATTGACGGTGCAGACGCGCGGGACTTTGACGATGCTGTTTATTGTGAACGTCAGGGTGACCACTGGCGGCTGCTGGTGGCGATTGCGGATGTCTCGGCCTATGTCAAGCCGGGCAGTGCACTGGATCAGGAAGCCTTGCTCCGTGGCACTTCGGTGTATTTCCCCGGCGAAGTCATTCCGATGCTGCCGGAAGCATTATCCAATGGTTTGTGTTCACTGAATCCGGCGGTGGATCGACTGTGCATGGTGTGTGAGGCCCAGATTGCTGATAACGGTGAGGTGCTGTCCTATGCGTTTCATCAGGGCGTAATGCATTCCGCCGCACGGCTGACCTACCACAAAATGGCGGCCATTGTGGTCAAACAGGATGCAGAACTGCGCAAAGAATATGCTACGATTGTCGATCACCTTGATGACCTATACCGCCTGTACCATATCCTGCGCCAACAGCGTCAGGAACGCGGAGCGATTGATTTCGAGACCACAGAAACACGGATTATTTTCGGCGAAAACCGCAAGATCAGGGAAATTGTGCCCATTGAGCGCAATGATGCGCACAAGATTATTGAAGAGTGCATGATTCTGGCGAATGTCTGTGCAGCCCGCTTTCTGAAAAAACACAGGATTCCCGCCCTGCACCGCATTCATGACCTGCCGAAAACCAATAAGCTGGAAGATGTGCGTGCCTTTCTCGGTGGCGTTGGCCTATCGCTGAAAGGCGGTATGGAACCGGAACCGGCGGACTATGCCGATTTGCTTAACAGTGTGCAGGGCCGTCCGGATGCCCATCTGATCCAGACCGTATTGCTGCGCTCACTGTCGCAGGCAATGTACAGCCCGGATGCTATTGGCCACTTTGGTCTGGCACATGAGGATTATGCCCACTTTACCTCACCGATCCGGCGTTATCCCGACTTGTTGGTACACCGTGCCATTCGCCATATTCTACAGGGGGGCAAGGCGGATAACTTCGCATACACGACTGAAGACATGGTGTCACTGGGCGAACACTGTTCGATGGCGGAGCGGCGGGCCGATGATGCCAGCCGTGATGTGGTATCGTGGCTGAAATGCGAATACATGCAGGAACATGTCGGTAGTACTTACTCAGGCATTGTTACGGCAGTAACCAGCTTTGGCCTGTTTGTTGAGCTGGACGCTATTTATGTCGAAGGACTGGTTCATGTCACTGCGCTGACCAATGATTACTATAAATTTGATCCGGTACGCCACCGCCTCACCGGTGAGAGTTCCGGCCGCAGCTTCCGGCTCGGCGACAGTATCCGGGTCAAGGTGGCACGGGTGGATCTGGATGAACGCAAGATTGATTTTGTACTGGAACATTCCGATAACTCCGGCAACAGCAAACGCAGGACGTTTAAAGGCAAATCACGCAAGAAGAAACGCTCCTGATGACCCGAACCACTCACAGCATTCACGACAATGAGTAAAACGGTTATATACGGTATCCACGCCGTGGAAAGTGCCCTGCGCAATGATCCGGAAAATATCCGCCGCCTCTGGATTGACAGGCAAGCACGGAAAAACCGCCTGAAAGCCCTGCAGGAACTCATCGACAAGTGTGGTCTGACCAGCATTCCGGCTGACCAGCAACAGCTTGGTCAGTATGCGAGCACCCACCGCCATCAGGGTATAGTCGCAGAATACGTCCGCGCCAGAACCTTTAGCGAAAATGACCTGTATGACCTGCTGGATCATTTACAGGAAACACCGTTTCTGCTGGTACTGGATGGCGTGACAGATCCGCATAATCTGGGTGCCTGCCTGCGCACCTGCGACGGTGCGGGAGTGCATGCGGTGATTGCGCCGCGGGATAATGCCGCCGGAATGACTCCGACCGCACGCAAGGTCGCTTCCGGTGCAGCGGAAACCGTGCCATTGATAACGGTCACTAATCTGGCCCGCACCCTGGATCAACTCAAGGAGCGTGGTATCTGGCTCACCGGCACCAGCGACAAGGCCGAACAAACACTGTTTCAAGCCAATCTGACAGGCCCGACGGCGGTGGTGATGGGAGCTGAAGGTAAAGGCATTCGCCGCCTCACAGAAGAGCGTTGCGATTTTCTGCTGTCGATTCCAATGCAGGGGCAGGTCTCCAGCCTCAATGTTTCGGTAGCCACCGGCGTCTGTTTATACGAGGCCTTCCGCCAGCGGAACGGGCTGTAATCCTGCGTTATTTTTAGTAATTTCAAATAATCGCCCTGCTACCTAGTACAACATCACCCTTGAATTGACGAATAATTTATTGTAAATCTTCACCCTCGATTTTAATCAGGAGTGAAATGATGCCTGCCAAAAAATATAGAGTTGAACTCAGCGCAGACGAACGTCTGTTTTCAGTGTATGAAAGAAGCTTTCAGCCGGAGCATTATCCCAGCAGTTACCCTTACGACTCATACTGCAAACAAACCGATGCTGGTTGAGGGTCTTCTGATAAAGCCTGGAAGCATACTGACTCCCCCGATCGCTATGTAGCAGCAGTCCAGCCTTAGGTCTGCGCTTGAAGATAGCCATTAACAGGGCATCATTAACCCGAGAGGCTTTCATGTGATCCGCCATCGCCCAGCCCACTACCGCACGGGAGTAAAGGTCAATGAGTACTGCCAGATATAACCAACCTTCCTGTGTTGGAATGTAGGTAATCTCTCCCACGTAAACGGTATGGACTGCACTGACATCAAACTGCCGTTCCAGATGATTCGGAAAGACCGGTAAATCATGAGAAGAATCCGTGGTCGCTTTAAAACGTCGTTTCACGTTGCTCTCAAGATGTTGAGCTTTCATTAAGCGATCAACACGGGCCCGGCTAACGACCTCTCCCTGCTCTAACAGGTCTTCGCGTATCCGGCGAGCACCATAAATGCCCTGGCTCTCATCGTAAAACACCTTAATTTGTTCTGCCAAACGCTGATCTTCCAGCGCA
>PDWJ01003589.1_pt1 | contig 14638 bp, 16 predicted proteins | sample 1430881 | NCBI WGS metagenome assembly PDWJ01 (sample SAMN01162460, study PRJNA174530) | Oral metagenome, whole genome shotgun sequencing project. | biome: Marine environment; feature: Marine mammal; material: Swab sample of the gingival sulcus; isolation source: swab sample of gingival sulcus... | reverse complement strand
AGAGGATGAGATGGATTTCAGAAACGATTTTGGATCCAGCAGCACGCGGGAACGGAGCTCCGGCGACTCAAAGCTAAAATAGTCAAAATCCGGAAACAGCTTTTTACTCACCGTTGTTTTCCCGGACTGCCTCGGCCCCATAATGGTAATACAACGATATCTGGATCGAATATGGACGATATATTTTTCTGCTTTCCTTGTATACATAATGGAAAAGTATAGTTGCACGCATGAATATTGTCAATTCAAAATTAAATTTTGGATTGACAATATTTGCGCAACAGAAACAGACATTATCTACAACAATGGATCTCCTAAAAAATCATCAATCCCGTCTGATATGCCCCCCCCTCCTCCATTACAAAGCTAGTGAGAGTATAATAATAACAAGCGGCAATGACCATCCATTTCAGAGAGTTATTTTCGGCATAGAGGGTTCCCAGAGTACCAATACAGGGGATAGAAAAAAAGAGGGCAAAGACAAAAGCAAGATGATCAGGCTGCCGGTAAAATTGAAATCTTCCATCCTGGGTATCTTGGCTCTCAGGACATTTTTTATGCAGGTTCTTTGAAAGGGGGGTGGACATATTTATCAACAGACATTTGTTGATATGTATCCTAAGGCTGCTTTTGCAAAGCGTTATACACCAAAACGCTGCTTATACAGCAGATCTTCTCAATGACAAAGTATTTCCCTTTTTCATTGAAAATGAGCTTCTTCTTTTAAGAATACTGACAGACCATGGAACAGAATATTGTGGTAAGGTTGAGCACCATGATTTTCAGCTTTATCTTGTTGTAAATGATATTTTTTCATACGAAAACAAAAGCTCGTTCTCCACAGACAAACGGGATGTGTGAACGATTTCATAAAACGATCCTTCAAGGATTTTAAAACTTATCTTTGCAGGCCGAAAGGGATTTCTTTTGTAAATCCTCTATATTTGAGTATGGCAAGCTCTTTTTATATATCAAAATTAACAAGGGTGATACCATTTACTGTTTCTCCTTTGTTTAAACGAAATCGAATAACAGGATTAGTGGTAATGTCTTCCAGAATTATGAATTTATTCTTCACGCTTAAAGTCCATATTAAGCAGCTTTCCAGATATTTTTCTGGATTTTTTTGCAATTTTTCAGTTCTTTCGAGAGTGTTGCTGATAATTCTCCTGATTCGTATTTTTTAAAAAATTCTTCAACACTCTTGTTATTAATTTTTTTTAAATTTTTTAGCCTTTTAAGTAATTCAATATTTTTAATATGTGCTACACTTCGTTGTGCATAATATTCAAAGGTGACGGGGTTCTTTTTCTGCTTTTTTCTACTATATCTACATCGCCATTATCCATATTAATTTGAACTTCACGATTCACATTGTCTGCTGAAATTTCTTTTTTGCACATAACTTTATTACCTATACTGATGACCTCCAAATATGGGTTAATAATTGGTTCAATATCTGTGATCTTGCTGTTTTTTAAGTTAATAGACTGCATCGGCATGCCTTTTAAAGGGGATATCTGATATTTGACAACCATATAAGTCTATTTTTTCAAGCTTCATGCCTTTTAGTGGAGAAAGACTTAATATCCAATGATTAGAAAAATCTATCCCCCAGAGAGAAGCGCCTTGGAGTTCAGAAAGATCTAAAGGTTTTGTTCTCCACCCGTGAAACCATAAAAACATAGCTCCATTTTTTTCTTGCCTAAATGAAAGCTGACATCCATTGCCTTTAGTTTTTTTCCAGAGCAATAAATTCATTATTAGCAAAAAAAATTACCGTTATCAATAGTATTAAGTTCTTTTTTTTATAAGAGACATTGTTGTTTATATTTCAATAATTGATTGGATATAATGTCAGGGAATATTTTGCCTCAAATTACATAGCCTAAAGAATCTCAAAAGTTGAGGAAGTAATTTCACTTCAAAACATCCCATTCCGTTTTATCAGAAGCTGGTTCGATTATCCTTTCTGGATTCATTTCGCTGATAACGAGCAGCGTTGCATACATTCTCCGCCTCTACATCAGGCACCACGTTGCGTGTCTCCTCGACTGAACCTCGAACCAGTTCCCCCAGATGATCCTGGATCTGATTTTCGTTTATCTTAATGATTTTGACAGATACAACTTCCGCTAGGCAAGGGCTGTAACACCGGGAAGATCCTTCCCCTCGAGCAGGCGCAGAAAGGCGCCGCCTCCGGTTGACATATACGAGATATTTCTCTCTTCTCCGGCCTTTTTCACCGCGGCGTTGGAATCGCCTCCGCCAACAATGGTCAGGGCATGGGAAGAGGCAATGGCCTGACAAAGGGCCATCGTTCCTCTGGCGTAGGCATCCATCTCAAAGGCCCCCACAGGTCCGTTCCAGACAATGGTTTTTGCCCCTTCGAGGGCCTCCCTGAAGTACAGGCTGGAGGCCGGGCCGATATCGAGAGCCATCCACTCGGCTGGAACGTCACTGACGGTAACAATCTTGGTGACCGCATCAGGCGAAAAGGCGTCTGCGACAACAAAATCGACTGGAAGATAGATCGCTACACCCTTTTCTTTGGCTGCAGCAAGCAAACCTCTGGCATCTTCCAAGAGGTCGTCTTCTGTCTTCGAAGCCCCAAGGGCAAAGCCCATGCCTTTGAGAAAGGTGTTGGCCATAGCCCCGCCAATAATCATCTTGTCGACCCGATCAAGCATATTGACAAGGGCACCCAGTTTTGAGGAGACCTTGGCCCCGCCAACGATTGCCACAAGAGGTCTTGCCGGATCATCGACGGCTTTATGGAAATATTCAAGCTCAGTGCGCAGCAGAAACCCGGCAGCCTTTTCGGTAAAATGGGCAGCAACTCCTGCAACAGAGGCATGGGCCCTGTGTGATACGGCAAAGGCATCGTTGATATAAATATCGCCAAGTCTGCCCAGTTGCGCAGAAAATTCCGGATCGTTTTCTGTTTCGCCCTTATGAAAACGGAGGTTTTCCAAAAGAACAATCTCAGCAGCAGCCGTTCCGCGGACAAAGGCCTCGGTTTCAGGGCCAACACAATCCGCTGCCAGGTGCACCGGCACCTCCAAGAGAGAGGCCAGGCGTTGTGCCACCGGAGCCAGGCTGAGGTCTTCAACCCGTTGCCCCTTTGGCCGGCCCAGATGCGAACAAATCACAAGCTTGCCCTGTTCTTTGAGGATATGTTTGATGGTAGGCAGCACCATACGAACACGTATGTCGTCGGTGATGTTTTGCCTCTCGTCCATCGGGACATTAAAATCGGCACGCAGCAGGACCGTTTTTCCGGAAAACGCTATATCAAGGATTGATTGTGTCATTATGTGTTTGATCCTTTTGTTGTCTGTTAAAATATTGGTTCGTTAAACAGGAAGGCATCTTGCAGGACATGAGGCCCATCGTTTTTTGGGTGTAAACCAGAAAACGATGAAAACCTGTGAAGACAAGAGAGATCACAGAAAAGGGCAGGAGGAAAAAGACCGTTTAACCAGCCCCGGAGGATTGACTCTCCATCGGCAAAGAGCATGCAAAGATAAACGCATCGTCAGCAGGTTGCCTGTAGTATCCTCGCCGTTCACCAACTTTTAAAAAACCATATCTTCTGTAAAAATTCAAGGCGGCATGGTTTTTTGCACGAACCTCCAGAAAAAGCTTTTTCACCGACTTCTCGCCGAGTATAGCCAGAAGAGTCAGCAATAGCGAACCACCAATACCACAACGGCGATACCTTCGATCAACGGCAATTCGCAGCAGCTCGGCTTCGGGGACAAAACAGCTGCAGGCACACCAACCGACAACTTCCTGGCCGTTTGTTTCCAGAGAAGAGAGAGTCGCGACCAGTTGTATTCCACGCGGTCTGAGCAACTCCTGTCTGAGCGAAGAGACAGACCAGGAGGGGGCGCTATCTCCCTCAAGGGAGGCAAGGTCTTCGACATCACTCTCCTGCATTTCTCTGATATCCAACAAGGCTATTAGAGCATCTCACTGCGAACGTGTTCGGTCAGGTCGGCGAGCATATTGGAATAACTCCCCAATTCATTGTCATACCAGCCATAAATCACGGTTTGTGTCACCGGAATATTCAAAATGGAGTCTCCACCATTCACAGAGGCATCGGCACCCATTCCGGCAAGATCGATCCGAATATTGGCGGTTCTTGTATGCGTTTCCGACCCCTCGATAATGGCTGCGGCCCTGGGGGTTCCAATGATATCTGATGAGACGTTCTGTTGGCTGGAAAAAAGCAGATAAGGGTTGTTTGCGGCATAATCCTGATAGATTGTGTTGATAGCATTTCGCTTCAGAGGCTTGTCGAAGTCATCCTGCAGGTTCAACACCAGGATAATCAGAGAACCGGTGGAGGTTGGAATGCGCACCGACTCGGCCATAAAACCGATACCAGCCATTTCCGGGATAACCAGCGACAGCGCCTTGGCCGCGCCGGTCGTCGTCAGGATGATATTATTGAGTATCGAACGGTTTTTACGCAGATCCGTGGCACCTTCCTTGGGCAACCGATCGAGAACCTGCTGGCTGCCGGTCGCCGCATGCACCGTAACCATCGAGGCACTGAGTATCTTGCCGGCACCAATTTTTTCCATAATTGGTTTGATCATGTACGAGAGACAGGTTGTCGTACACGATGCCGCCGATATCAGGGAATGCTGGTTGGATTCATAGATATCTTCGTTGATTCCCATAACGGTGGTAACCGCATCTTCGGGCATCTCAAGCCCCTTTGAACGTATTTTGAAGGGTGCGGAAAGGATCACCTTCTCAGCGCCGGCCTGAATATGCCCCCGGAGAGCGCCCTTGTCACTACTCGGATCGGTGGTTGGGTCTGTAAAGGCGCCGGTTGTATCAACAACCAGCCTGACCCCGTTTTCCCGCCAGGAGATCTGTTTGGGGTCTCGATGGGAGCGCAGGATGGTTACCCGAACACCATCGACCGTCATCGTGCCTTTGGCATCATCGATGTTCTCTATCATCCGCGGGCAGCTCTGTCCGTAAAGATAGGCGCCAAGCCGTCCATAGGTGGAATCGCGATCAATCATAGCCGCAAGATCATCGAGGCTTGAACCGACGTTACGCCCTATATTCACCACGATCTCAGAAAAACTTTTTCTGGCTACCTGCTGCCACAGAGAAAGCTTACCGATCCTCCCCAGCCCGTTGATGCCCAATTTCATGGCGACATGTCTCCCTTCAATTTACCAGGACTGGAATTTTGCAAAACCATCCTCACCTGATATTTGCTTCAACAATGCCTCTGCGCTGTCCATTCACACCTTGAATAATAATGATAACATTTGTTATCCTTTTTGGCCATATTAACCCAAGCAAAAACAACAGAAAAACTGCCTGAGGTGGCTTATATCTCCCTGAAATTGCTTTAAGTAAAGCCTCCTGCAGGTCTTGTTCGATACGACAAAAATGTTTCTATGCTTTTTACCAGCCCCCTGATTCGCGGAACCTTGATTCGACGCTACAAGCGCTTCCTCGCAGAGGTCGAACTCGAAGACGGGCAGCACATTACGGCCCACTGTCCGAATACCGGCAGTATGCTGACCTGCTCGAGCCCGGGAAGCGAGATCGCCCTGTCAACCTCGGCGAACCCAAAGCGAAAATACCGGCACACCCTGGAAATAGTGATGGACAACACATTCTGGGTTGGGGTCAATACCGGTCTCAGTAACAGGCTGGTCGAAGAGGCCCTGCTGGCTGGCAGGATAGATGAATTCCCAACGGTGGCCTCTGTCACTCGTGAGGTGAAGACCTCCACACATGCACGGCTTGACCTCAAGGTCGAAACAGATTCTGGGGAGGTGTATATGGAGGTCAAAAACTGCTCCTTTGCCCAGAAAGGGGTAGCCATGTTCCCCGACGCAGTAACCGCCCGGGGCACCAAGCATCTCAAGGAGCTGATCCGCCTGCAGGCTGAAGGAAAAAGGAGTGCTCTTTTTTTCCTTGTTCAGCGGGAGGATGCCAACCGCTTTGCCCCCGCATCAGATATTGACCCTCTGTACAGTAAAACCCTTGCCCAGGCAAAAGAGAGGGGCGTGAGCATCCTGGCCTATCAGGCCCGTGTCAGCCCTGAAAGGATAGAGGTTGTCCGGGCCCTGCCTGTTGGCATGGAACATTGTTGATTGATCCAGCTTTCCTTATCTCTGACAAACGGGACAAAAATAGCTGGCCCTTCCCGCAAGCCTTGTTTTTTCGAGGATAGAGTCGCAACGGGGGCAGGGACTGCCATCCCTGCCATAAACCGTAAAGTTGAGCTGGAAATAGCCCTGGCCTTGTGAGGCGTTGAGAAAATCGCTGATCGTCGAGCCCCCGCAGGCAATGGCATGCGTCAAGACCTCCCTGATGGCCAAAACCAGCCTATGCCACTGCTTTTTCGTGATCGTATTGACGGCCTTATCCGGACGCAAACCGGCGAGAAAAAGGCTCTCACTGGCGTAGATATTGCCAATACCAACGACCACCTGTGTATCCATGATAAAGGGCTTGACGGCGATCTTTCTTTTTCGGGCACATTTTTTCAGATACGAACCTGAAAAATCCTCAGAAAAAGGTTCTGGCCCGCAGGTGCGAAAAACAGTATTTTCCCGCTCTGGCGCCTCTTTGTGAGAGAGTATCTGAATGGAACCGAATCTTCGCATATCATGGTAACGGAGCTGGCGGGCATCATCAAGTGTCCACTGGATATGGTCGTGCTGTCGTAACGGCGCCCCTGCCGGGAAAACACCCAGATTTCCTGTCATGCCCAGGTGAACGATAAGCATGGCCCCCGAACGCAGATGTATCTCTATATACTTTGCCCTCCTCTCCACAGCACAGATTTCCTGATCGAGCAGCTCATCTCTGAGCTTTTCGATCTCAACCGGCAGGCGGAGTCGTTTCTGGTCGTAATCTATCCGCCGGATGGATCGACCAATGAGCAGTGGGCGCAGCCCCTGTGTGATGACTTCAACCTCGGGAAGTTCAGGCATGGTTTGAGCAAAGACAGGGGTACAAAGGGCGGGCTGCCCCTCTTGTCGGTATCGACATACTGTGGTATCCTCCTCCGGAACTATGCGATAGAGGAAATATACAATCTTTCTGAGAACGGTTTTCTATGATACATTTTAGTGACTTAACAACGTACGATATCGTGGTTCTGGGAATTATCGCCCTTCTGATCGCCCGGGGGCTGTGGCTTGGCATGCTCAAGCAGGTCACCGGCCTTTTGGCCCTGTATTTTGCATACTTTATTGCCAGCAGATATTCGACGCTGCTCACTCCTCTGCTGAGCGATTTTTCAGACAATCCGAAGGTGGTTTTCATTACCAGCTGCATCATCTCCTTCGTGGTAACCTATGTCGCCATTATGCTGATTGGCAAGGGGTTGAGCTATGTCCTGAAGCTGACCATAACCTCCTGGTTTGACCGCATTCTCGGTGGCCTGGTGGGCTTTGCCAAGGCCGCCATCCTGGTCGTGGTGATACATATGGTCATCGGGGCCTTCCTCACCCCGGAAAACCAGATGCTCAGAGACTGCGTGACCTGCAATGCCCTGAACCAGGCCTGCGATTTTACCCGCTCAATGATAAGCGATGAAGAGGCGAGAAAGGCCTTTGTTCAGCAAAAACCGGCCATAGCTCTCGATGCCGTAAAAGGTGTTCTCACGCCCCCCACTCAGGGCAAGAAGGATACCGTTGAAGAAACCTCTCCCCGTCAGGGAGCTCAGCCCGTTTCTGAATAAACTCCCTAGCCCTGGCTCCGTTTAAAGCTCGTCAAGGAGCTGTTGTCTGTGCCGCTGCACAAAGGTTTTGAGATCCTCCCGCCAGTCAACAAATTCCGAAAGATTCCTCTCTTTGAGAACCCGGTTCTCCAGGATCGAATTCGCCGGCCTGCAGGCAGCGGTTGGATACTCCTCGGTGGTACAGGGGCGCAACGAGTGCGCAACCTCCATCTGTTCAAGAAAATAGACCGCCGCCTCATACCAGCTCGAATACCCCTCAGCCGTCGTATGGACGATTCCGACGAGATCTGTTGCCAGCAGCCTCTTGATCTGTCGGGCCAGCGTGTGCGACCAGGTAAGCGAGCCAAACTGGTCGTTGACCACCTTGATCTCTTTTCCAGGGTTGTTGACCGCCAGACGCAGCATGGTCTTCAAAAAATTCGGGCCATTTGCCGAATAGAGCCATGCCGTGCGCAGTATAAGGGAGTTGCGGCAGTTCTTTTTCACCAGCTGTTCCCCGGCCAACTTGCTTCTGCCGTATTGGGAGAGTGGATTTGTGCTGTCTGTTTCCAGATAGGGTGAAGGTGGAAGCCGTCGGCCGTCAAAGACATAGTCCGTTGAGATATGCACAAGCCGGCTGCCGAGCCTGGCTGCGATTTGGGCCAGATTTCCGGCGCCTTCGGCGTTGACCTTCCAGGAGAGCTCGAGATCGGACTCACAGCCGTCGACCGCCGTATAGGCGGCACAGTTGATAATGACCTCGGGGTTTATCCTGCCAAGAATTTTCTCAGACGACTCCAACTGGGTAATGTCGATTTTCGGCATATCGCAGCAGTACACCTCGCTCTCTTCGGCAAGGACGTGGTTGCAGTCAACCCCCAGTTGGCCTCCTGCTCCAACTATCGCAATTTTCATAGGTGATCCTTTTGTTTCTCTTCCTCGATAAAGGCTGAGAGATACTGTCCGTACTGGTTTTTCAATAACTCGACGGCGAGCTCCTTGAGCTGTTGTACGTCGATATATCCCAGTTTATAGGCAATTTCTTCAATACAGGCTATTTTTAAGCCCTGACGTTCCTGCACCGCCTGCACATAACTTGAGGCCTGCTGCAGGGACTCATGAGTCCCTGTATCCAGCCAGCAAAATCCTCTGCCAAGGGGCTCGACCCGCAGCTTGCCGCGCCTGAGGTATTCATTATTTATATCTGTTATCTCCAGCTCACCACGGGGAGAAGGGCGCACCGCCTCTGCGATCTTGATCACCTCATTATCATAAAAGTACAGGCCGGGCACCGCGTATTTGGATTTTGGCCTGACCGGTTTTTCTTCTATGCCCAGGACATTTTTTTCCTGGTCAAATTCGACGACACCGTAACGCTCAGGGTCTTTCACCAGATAGCCGAAGATAAGACCACCATCGGTCAGCCGGGCACTGTCTCTGAGGATGTTTGAAAAGCCCGGACCAAAAAAGATGTTATCGCCGAGAATAAGGGCAACCGAGTCCCTGCCGATGAAGTCCTTGCCAATGAGAAAGGCCTGGGCAAGCCCTTCGGGTCTGGGCTGCACTGCATAGGAGATGGAAAGCCCCAGCTGTGAACCATCGCCGAACAACTCTTCAAACCCGGGAAGATCACGGGGAGTCGATATAATCAGGATGTCTCTGATCCCGGCCAGCATAAGCACCGACAGCGGATAGTAGACCATCGGCTTGTCATAGACCGGTATCAGCTGCTTACTGGTGACCTTGGTCAGGGGGTAGAGACGTGTGCCGGAGCCTCCGGCGAGGATTATACCTTTCATAGGGCAGATAAATAGAGTATTTTATTAGGTCTGATCCGAATCTGTCCCAACGAACTCAGAGATGGAATACCCCTCTTGAGAAAAGGTCTTATTTCTGCCTGATGAACAGATACAGATTTCAGGAGTCTTGCAACCAAACACTGTCGATCCTACTCCACAACCAACACGATCCACACTATAACGAAGCCCGCGGTAAAAGGAAAAGAAAAAATGTGTGCCTCTCGTCTTGACTGTTTTCAGGCCTGCGATGTTCGCGGCAGGGTTCCCGAAGATCTTGACCTCGAACTTGCCCAGAAGATAGGACGGGCTTTCGCTGCCGTCTGCGACTTGAGCAAGGTGGTTGTCGGCCGGGATATCCGACTGACCAGTGAGGCCCTCTCCCGGGCCCTTATCGAAGGCCTCTGCGACATGGGCTGTGATGTTTATGACATTGGTCTAGGAGGGACAGAAGAGATGTACCATGCCGTGTTTTCCCTCTCAGACCAGGGGGTTGACGGTGGAGTTATGGTCACGGCCAGCCATAACCCGGCGGCATACAATGGCATGAAATTTGTAACAGCGGACGCCTGCCCGGTCACCTGGACATCCGGGTTGCAGGCAATGGAGGAGATGATCGTCAAAGACATCTTTCCTCCGCTTGCCGGGCGGCGTGGTATATGCCGTGTCTGCGACACTCGAGCTGCCTATATTGAGCGGATCCTCAACAGTGTGGAGACCAGCACCTATACACCACTCAAGATTGTTGTCAACAGTGGAAACGGGTGTGCCGGGCCGGTTATAGACCATTTTGAAGCCCATCTGCCGTTTACCTTTATCAAGCTGCTGCACGAGCCGGACGGCCGTTTTCCCCATGGTGTACCCAACCCCCTTCTCCTTGACAATCGGGAGCTGACCACACAGGCGGTACGGGAGCATGATGCCGATCTTGGTATTGCCTGGGATGGGGATTTTGACCGCTGTTTTTTCTGGGACGAACATGGTGACTTTATCGAAAGCTACTACATCGTTGGTCTGCTGGCCTGTGAGATGCTGCAAAAAGAAGCGGGCGCAAAGATTCTCTACGATCCGCGGCTCATCTGGAATACAGAGGAACTGATTCTGGCACATGGCGGTATTCCGGTGATGACCACCATAGGGCATACCCTGATAAAGGAGAGGATGCGCAAGGAAAACGCCCTGTATGGCGGCGAAATGTCGGCCCACCACTACTTTCGGGACTTTGGCCAGTCCGATTCCGGGATGCTGCCCTGGCTTTTGTTGACCTCATTGCTCTGTCGGAAAGGGACGACGCTTTCTGAACTGATCGCAGAACGCAAAAAAGCCTATCCTGTGTCCGGAGAGATCAACAGCACGGTCAAGGACGCCGATGCCGTGATTGCAAAAATCAGAAAATGTTACGCCGATGGGCAGATAAGCGAGATCGACGGTCTGTCCATCGAATACCCGAAATATCGCTTTAATATCAGAAAATCCAGCACGGAACCCTTCCTGCTGCGCCTCAACGTCGAGGCCAGGGGCGATAAAGAGCTGCTGCGTCAACAAACAGAGGCGCTGTTACGTATTATTCGTGGTCAAGAGTAACTGCATTTATCTCGAATGAAGGGAACAGGCGGCATATATTCAACGTTAAAATGGACAACAGAAGAACGGTTAACCTCCGAGAATGATGACCTTTAAAGAAAGAAAAAGATACGAAAACGTTGCCTGTAAAAGATCCTGGTTACCCCTTTTCTGCAGAGACATCTCATAGATTGCCTCTTTTTTGACCTTCATGAAATAGCCCAAGTTTGAAAATATATCTTGCTTGCATAGTCTTTCAATCTCTAAAAAATAAGTCACCCCACAGTGTAGGGACATTCTTTTCACGACATAGAACAATAAAAAGCCGTGCATGTTTTTTGGAAAACTGTTAGCCATAGCAAAGAGATTGAGGGGAAACTGTCTTCCGGGCGTTTCTTTGAGCAAAGGGGAAATGCCAAATGATCTTATGCCGTTATGTATCGGTCCTTTGTTGAACATTTCCGTCAGATAAAAGAAATGACAATAAAGGGCTCTTTTCTCTCGTTTTGCAGATATAAGGAGATCGTTTTTATGCAGAGATTTACAGAGCATTGGTTAAAGGTCTTTTCATACGGGGTATTGATCTTTTTTCTGTTCCCCTCTTTTATCCATGCAGGGGAGACGCCCAGCGGCAAAGAGATCATGACTCTGGTCGATGAGCGTCCCGATGGCGATGATCGCCACTCGAAAATGAAAATGACTCTGGTCAATAAACGGGGCCGCAAGCGTGTACGCGAGCTGGAGAGTTTTTCCAAAGACTACGGCAAGGACAGGAAATCGGTCATGGTTTTTGAGGCGCCAGCCGATGTCAGGGGGACCTCTTTTCTTTCCTGGGACTATGATGATCCTCAAAAAGAAGATGATAAATGGCTCTATATGCCGGCCATGCGAAAGGTACGACGTATCAGCGGGGCTTCGAGAAACGAGTACTTTATGGGCAGTGATTTCACCTACGACGATATGGGTGACCGTAATGTTGACGAAGACACCCATACCCTGCTCGGTGAAGAGGTCGTTGACGGCCACAGATGCTGGAAGGTTGAATCTGTCCCGGTGGACCCGGAAGATATGTACACCCGCAAGATCTTCTGGGTAGACCAGCAGAGCCACCTGGTGATCAAGGGCGAATATTACGATAAGGATGGCCTGCTGAAAAACTACCGGGTCCTTGCCTTTGATCAGCAGGATGGGATATGGGTGGTACTGAGTTCGGAGATGGACAATATCTCGAGAAACCATAAGACCCTTATGGAAACCAGCTCCATCCGCTATAACACCGGAATCAAGGATCAACTGTTCAAGGTTTCCACTATCCAGCGCGGGCGGATCCATTGAGAATTTTACAGTGTATATTTTTATTGACCGCTCTGTTACAAGGCCCCTGGATTGTTGAGGCTGGGGCTGCCGAACAACAGGATCTCTGGCAGGATCGGTTTACGATTTCAGGGTGGCTGGATGCGATCCAGTCTGTCAGGCTGCGTTCACCCGATGAGAGCCTGACCTCAAGGGCCCGGCTGCGTCTGGAGCTGGCAGCTGATATGGACTGGCTGTACGGTTTTGTGTCGGCAGACGCCGAGAAAAACTGGCAAATCTCCTCTGAGAGCGGGGTTGATCTCCATGAGGCCTGGGTTGAACATGTCGCGGACAGCTGGGATCTGCGTCTGGGAGAGCAGATTATCATCTGGGGTCGAGCCGACGGAGTGCAGATCACCGATATGATCTCGCCACCTGATTATACCGAATCGATCAGTCGAGATCTGGATGAGATCCGTATGCCGGTGAGTGCCGCAAGACTGCGGCTGCTTGGTGAACGTATTGATACGGTGCTGCTCTGGATACCTTTTTTTAAGGCTGCGGTTCAGCCGGAAGGGGATAACCCCTGGGCGATTACGCCGGTTTTTCCCGAACATATCGAGGTCTCATCAACATCTGCTGATACGCCGGAAGATTCTCTTGAAAACGGTGAATTTGCCCTCAAGGTCTCCTCCTATCTCTCTGGCCTGGACCTGGCCGCCTCCATCTTTTATACCTGGGATGATTTCCCGGCGATGCATCGCAGGGTAGGCCGTACCGGTGATAAGACAACGGTCGAGTTTGCCCCAAAGCACCATCGTCTCACCATCTTTGGTCTGGAGGGGGCACGCCCCTGGTCTGACTATGTTTTTCGCGTTGAGGCCGCCTATTACAGGGGGCGTTACTATGCACCGGCATCCCTTTTCGGCCAACCCGACAAAAAGGATGCCGTCAAATGGCTGAGCGGGATTGACTGGAATCCTGGCAATGACTGGACGGTAACGGCCCAGCTGATCGGTGACCATGTACTTGGCAGTGACGCTTCACTGGCCAGAAAAAGCCACCAGTACATCTCTACTCTCAACATCTCAAAAAAATTGCTCGCCCAGACCTTAACCCTTGCCAATATGCTCTACTGGCAGTTGGATACCGGTGAGGTTTTTGATCGCTTTAAAATAACATACGATCTCAGTGATGCTGTCGCTCTTTTTGCGGGTGTTGATATCTTTGCCGGTGATGATGGGGCCTTTGGTCGATACGAAGAGAACACCCAGGTCTGGCTGAAAGTAAAATACAGCTTTTAGATGACGGAGTTATCATGCTTAATATCGAGAAAATCAATGCCCGTTTTCAGACGGCGGGAGAGTTTATCGTCCGCTTCAGATGGGTAAATCTGATTGTTTTCGCCGTGCTGCTTGGTGCGGCATCTGTTGGTATCAGGCAGATCGAGCCTGACGTTGACACCAAGAACTGGTTTCTGGAAGATGATGCCCTGCTCGCGGCCCGCGAACGTTTTGAAAAGATCTTTGGTAACGATGACTTCTGTGCGGTTTTGGTGGAGGCAGATGATGTCTTCAGCCCCCAGGTTCTATCGAAGATACGCGAACTGGGTCGGGAACTGCTGGCAAAGGTTCCGTATGCCGATGAGGTGCTCTCTTTAACTGATGTTGAATTTACCCTTGGTACAGAGGGTGGCCTTGAGATCATCGACCTGGTGCCCGATCCGGTGCCCACCTCACCGGAGGCCCTCGAAAAAATACGAGAGAGGGCCTTTGCCAAACCGGCCATGAAAAACAGGATCGTCTCTGAGGATAGTCGTTATAGCTGGATCGTCCTGCGTATGAAACCGATTCCCGATGACTGGCAAAAGGAGATGACAGAGAACCCCGATTTTGCGGTGGGCCGGATCTTCAATGAAGTCGTCGGCCAGGCAAAGTACAAGATACTCCAGCCGAAAACCACCGGCCTGCCAATTATCAACATTGAAAAGGTCTCTTTTTTCAAGAAAGAAACGCCGCGGACCTTCGGGTTTGGGCTGTTGGTAACCATAGTGCTTCTGATCGCTTTTTTGCGGAGTGTGCGCGGGGTCATCTTTCCGCTGCTGGCGGTGATCAGCTCGATTATCATAGTACTTGGCTGTGAGGGTTTTCTGGGGATTCGCTTCGATCCCTCGATGCTGTTTCTGCCGCTGGCCCTGGTTCTGGCCATATCCATCGGCTATTCCATCCATCTGTTCAACTTTTTCACCCGAGAATTCTTAAAAACCGGT
>PDWJ01003814.1_pt1 | contig 14643 bp, 17 predicted proteins | sample 1430881 | NCBI WGS metagenome assembly PDWJ01 (sample SAMN01162460, study PRJNA174530) | Oral metagenome, whole genome shotgun sequencing project. | biome: Marine environment; feature: Marine mammal; material: Swab sample of the gingival sulcus; isolation source: swab sample of gingival sulcus... | reverse complement strand
GGCTTCAAATTCCTCGCGCACATCATCTGGCCACGGCTCCCATCCATCTCCCTCCTGCTTGAACAAGGGGATGCCCTTTGCAGGATTTCCGTGCTCTTTCTTGATGAAGCCAATCAACCGGGCATGCTTCATCAAAACCACCATGACCTGCACCAGGTAATTCGCCTGCCGCCAACGCGATGCATTCGCCCGATGCAACTCATAGATATGATGGGTTTCAATCCGGGCTGGATCCTTCTCCCCCCAGATCTCTCGAATGTGGCCAATATACCGACGATAATCAGAGCGCGTACGTGGCTTTAACTTTTTGTAAGCATCGCTTTCAAAATAACTGAGGATCAACGCTTCAAAGTTACGTTTGACGTGCACAGGGGCAGGCTTCCCTTTGAGCAACCGGTTGTAGTGATCCCAGAACTCTGGTGTTCCCGGCTCTTCATGCATCATTACCGAGATGCCTCGGGATCGCCGCATGAAGCGCAGATATCCTCTGTCATTGTAGACATATTTCGGCAGGCTCTTACGTGTCATTGACCATTCTCAAATCGCTTGACAGGAAATCATCAGCCGCTTCAGGGTTAACCATTCCGGCATCAACCGTGATGCTACCATCAGGTTTAATCTCAAGCTTTGCCCTCAACCATCCCGCTTCCCGTGCCTCTCGGATAAAGACTGAGGCAGCCTGCCTCGCTTTGGCATGTACTGTTACATTTGACATGAGATCCCTCCCTGACCGGTCCGTAAGGTCACTTGACTGGCAAGTCGGCGCTCTTTAGCCGCGCGGATCGCGCGAATAACTTCAGAGTTCTGAGAACTTCCATTCCGATCCGATTCAGCTTTAATCCAGTCCTTCAACTCTTCTGGAAGCCGCAATTGCATTGGCTTTCGACACTTCATGAAACACCTCTCAATGATAGACACTCCAATTGATGGCATTTAGCCACCATTGCGTCAACAAAAAAACATGGCATCATGCCATCATGTCAGAAAAAGCTCAGAATCAAGATAAATTCATCATCCGCCTACCGAAAGGGTTACGGGACAGAATTCGCGTTGCTGCGGAAAAGAACCATCGCAGTATGAACGCGGAAGTGGTTGGCCTGCTTGAAGAAAATTATCCAGCACCGATGCCAGACAAAGTTACAGAGCCTGCGGCACGTATTTTGCTATGGCTTGCCGAACGCATCCGCCGTCGCAACCCCAAACCTGGATCAGTACGAGAGCGCCAGGCCGCTCTTTATGAAAACATAGCCAGCGATATTATCACCAAAATGGCTGCAATCGATAATGATGATACGCGGCACTAGGAAGGTATCAGGCTTTAGCTACTGCTGAAAACATCGGCTAATACGCCACCCACTCATATCCGTGGTTGTCTTCATGGTCCTGCCACTCAACACCGACCCCGCGACGCCAGTTTGATGATGAACAATGCCGCGATGGCAATACCCAATGCGGTGCGGCCGCTGGTGTCGTGCGCTGCCAAGCGAATTCGCCCTGCATGCCGTAGGTTCCTAAGCGTATGTTGTAGCGTTCAGAACAATCGTCATCACGACCACGTTCGCGATGACTGTAGTGCCGCACATCCCAAACACGGATCGAGCGCACAAAATTGAATTCCATTCCGCTGATGTCAATGTCTGCGCCGCCCTCCACCACCTGCGCCGGAATGATCTTACTAAGTGTCTCGCTGTTTCGGGTGCTAGTTTCCCAGCTTCTGGGGGCTGTGCTCTGCAATGGCAATCGCTCTGACACCCTCATCGAACAACGCCAGATCTGCAGCGGCGGTTCAATCGGCCATGGAGTGATCCGTCGGATAAACACGGCACGTGCATGGGCGCATTCTGCTGACGCAGGCCACCCACCAGCCAGGCAAAGCATAATGGCACAATCGATTTGATAAGCGATGGCTGTTGGAGGGAAAGATACCGTTGCCGTAGCGGCAAACAGGACTGCTATTTTGGTTCTGCGGAGAATACTAAACATACGAACTCACGCTGGAGGGATCAATATTATGATATTGACAATATTATGGTTACTATTTTTACCAAACTAGTTTCCATTTCTTTAAGCTATTTTGTGGAGTTCCCACCGCAAATAACGAATGATTTAGAAAATTTGATCAAACACTAGCGCCAGAACTCCAACAAAAAGCCGCCCCAACTCGTTGGGGCGGAAGTTCAGGGAGGTTAGTTATTGTGGTTCAACGACCAGTTCGCCAGACTTCATAGCGTCGATTAGCGCAGCCACCTCTTTTACGACTTTTTCGGGCACATCAGGGTGAAATGACCCAATGCGCATCGCCAACTCGTTGTTCATGTCTGCGCGATAATGCACTCCATCAAGTTCACCAGCCACAGCCAACTCTAAGTATGACCGCATGTTTCCACGGACATCTAGAATTGCAGATTGCAGGATTTCAGGCCATTCATTGATTGCATCACGGTAGATACCAATTCCGTAAACACCCTTTTCCTGTACTGCCTGCATTGCCCCCAACGTCGCGCTGTCCATGGTGGGCCAAACAACGTCAGCGCCTTGTGCAATCTGGTTTAGAGCGGCTTCTTTGCCTTTTGCGATATCATCCCAATCCCCGGTCCAAGTTACCAAAACGTTAATTGTTGAATTGGCCGCTTTAGCGCCAGCTTCATATCCTGCTACTGTATCTGTGGTAAACTTGAACTGCTGTGCTGCTATGATGCCGATCGTGTTGGTTTCAGTCATTGAACCCGCGACATAACCCATCAAATAGGCAATTTGGCTGAAGTAGAAATCGGCGTTCGCGACGTTCTTACTTGTACCCAGGCCATTGTTGACCATGAACATGGTGTCGGGAAACCGCGATGCGACGCGATCAACCGCATCTTGGAATTCCCCTCCATGGCCAATAACAAGATCATATCCTCGGCGAGCGTAATCGCTAAGAACTTCAATCTGTTCTGGTTGATGCACGCTTTCAGAAAAGGCAGTTTCAAAGCCGAGATCATCACCTGCTTGCGTCAGCCCCTCGAAGCCAGCTTGGTTCCAGCCATTATCTGAGATAGATCCGGGCATTACGATGGCCGCAGTCTTGATCCCCTCAGACATCGCGGGTCCGGCAAGCATGATTGCCGCAAGGCCCGCTAAAACTTTCATTTTCAGTTGCATTTTATTTCTCCCTCGTTGGTTATGCAGACCGAGCATGCTGGGAGAAACCAGACGTGAAAAACGATGGTTTCTCACGTTACGGGTGAGTTTTATCTATGCTCTCTATCATAGGGCAATCCCACACTGGCCGGTGCACGTGCCTTAGCGCCAAGGACCACAAGTGCAATCAACGACACAACGTAGGGAAGGATTAGGAACAACTGGTAAGGCACCTCGGGCGAAGTGAACTGTAGCTTGAACTGGACGGCATCACAAAACCCGAAAAACAACGCGGCGCAGACCGCTCCAACTGGAGACCAGCGTCCTAGGATGATTGCCGCTAGAGCGATGAAACCTTTCCCTGCACTCATACCTTCCGCAAACACGTAGACCTGCGATAGCACAAGATGTGCACCTGCGATTGCCGCCATGGCGCCACTTATTGCGATTGCGATGTACTGCATGCGAAAAACCGGAACTCCTGCGAGATCAGCAGCTTTTGGGTTTTCTCCTACAGCACGGAGGTCAAGGCCTTTGTCAGATTTCATCAACCAACACCACACAACGACTACCAATCCGATCAATAGATAGAACAATGGATCCTGAGAAAACAAAGATGGTCCAAGTATAGGAACATCCGATAGCAGTGGGATCTTGATCTGGGTAAAGCCGTCAACTCTTGCACCGCCCGCCTGAGCTCCAAAGATTTGTCGAGAAAGAAAGGCCGTTAATCCAGCTAAAAGCAGATTGAGTGCAATACCTCCTACAAGTTGATTAATACGCAAGTGGATAGACAGGTAACCCAAGAAAACACCAGAGATCAGCCCACAAAAAACCCCACATCCAAGTCCGATCAGTGCGGAGCCAGTTGCGAATGAACCTGCAGCTGCGCCTAAAGCGCCAGCAAGTATTTGGCCTTCGAGTCCAATATTATAAAGGCCACCGCGTTCCGCGATTACGCCCCCAAGAGCTGCAAAAGCAATCGGAGTACCGAGGCGTGCTGTAGCAGCCAGGACGTCGCCCCACAAAACAAGATCAAACATGAGCTATGTCTCTTTCTTTTTGGTTTGTTTCGAGTTGCTATGCAGGCCTTTAAGTAGTCGTTTTAAAAAAGTTGATTTTGAGCTGTTTCGTGGTGCGACGAGGGCTGCAGCAACAAAGACAACCACAAGACCTTCAACTACATCGATCACCGAACTGTCGACGCCGACAGCGCGTTGCATAGTACCGGCCCCTGCAGATAGTCCAGCTAAGAACAGCGCTGTTAAAGGAGCGAGAACTGGATTAAGCGCCGCGAGGAAGGCAACAACAATGCCATCATAGCCGTAACCATCACTAAAAAGATGGAAGAGGCGATATTTTAAACCAATAACTTCAATAGCGCCGGCCATGCCTGCCAAACCGCCACCGATCACCATTGCCCGGATAATTGCCTTCTTCTCATCGACACCCGCATAGATAGCGGCCTTAGCGCTGCGCCCAACCAGATCCAGTTGAAACCCCGAAGGCGTGAAGCGCAACCAGAAGTACAAGATCAACGCCATGGCAAGACCAAACAAGAACCCTGCATGCGCATCCGAGCGTGGCATCAGAATAGGTAATCGATACGCCTCAGAGACCTCATCAGAATATGGGTACGGCGCGCCTTCGGCTAAAAGCGGCCCTGCAACCGCATAACTAACGATATAGATCGCCACGAAATTCATAAGGAGTGTCACGATAACTTCGTTGATTCCACGATACGCTTTCAAATAAGCAGGAATCGCTGCCCAAAAAGCACCGCCAATGGCAGCTGCTAGAAAAACCAATGGTATGCCTAAAAAATATGGCAGATTTGGGATCGCCAGTGCAAAGACCGTACCGAAAAGCCCGCCAATATATATCTGGCCTTCGCCACCGATATTGAACACACCTGCACGCATCGGAATTATTACAGCGAGGCCCGCCAAAAGCATAGGAGAGGCTTTGACCAATGTGTTCGAAAAGCCCCAGTAGTTTAGGAACGATTCGAAAAACAGAACTTTGTAGGCTTCAACCGGGTCGTGCCCATCCAATAGGATCAATAGTGCGCCAACGGACAGTGCTAGGACTAAGGCACCAGCTATTCTGCGTTGAATAGTTCTTCTGTTCATATTGCCTTCTCCGGCGATGCAGTCATCAAAAGGCCGATTTCTTGAAGCGAAGTATTGTGTGGATCCACAATGCCAGTGATGCGCCCGAATGCCATGACGGCGACACGATCAGAAACCTCAAGGACATGCTCCAACTCGGTTGAAATATAGAGCACAGCCACTCCATTCTGTGCGACGGAACGGATTTGCTGTTGCACAAACTGGGTAGCACCGACATCAAGACCTTTGGTTGGCTGCACAACGACCAATAGGTTGCGTGCCCGTGCGACTTCCCGCGCAAGCACGATTTTTTGTTGATTGCCGCCGGACAAAGCCGAGGCTCTCAACTTAGGGTTGGCGGGGCGAATATCGTACCTTTTGACCGCGTCGGCGGCGATTTCACTTATCGCTCGCCGAGAGATCAGCACACCCGATCTAAATCTTTCCTCACCAATAGAGCGAAAGGCAAAGTTATCCTCTACGCTCAGTGACAAAACAAGTCCTTCCGCGTGCCGGTCTTCGGGAACAAATCCGATGCCCTCAGAGATACGCGTGGCAACGGAGCTCCTAGAGATGTCGTTTTCATTCAGAAGAATCGTCCCGCTGGCTTGCTTCAGAAGCCCCGCAACCACTTCGCTGAGTTCCGTTTGTCCATTTCCATCGATTCCAGCAACACCGAGGATTTCACCCGCGCGTAACGTCAAATTGACATCCGTTAATACCTGCACACCTTCTGGATCAATGAGCGATAGATCTGAGACAACAAGAACATTCGGAGCCGCAACCGCGCTTAAATGTTCTGCCGAAACAACTTGTTTTTCCACCGGCTGCTCCGTGTCCCCTTGCCCCATCATAAGCGCCGACATTTGCTTCATCGGTGTTGTTGCTACTGGAAGAATACCTTCAACTGCACCATGACGCATAATCATAACCCGATCAGCGATTTCTTTGATTTCCTCAAGCTTGTGGCTGATGAAAAACACCAGACACCCTTTGGCTACGAGCTGTTTCACACCATTCAAGAACGGGGCGACTTCGGTCGGAGCGAGGACGCTCGTTGGTTCATCCAAAATGAGGACAGATACATCCCGCAAAAGAGCTTTAAGGATTTCAACACGTTGCTTCATACCAACTGGCATGTCACCTACCGGCTTTTCAAAATCGACAACAAAGTCAAAATCCTCACTAAGCTCATGGATTCGTGCACGCGCAGATTCACCGCGTTTCGCACTCGGTAGCCCGATAAGAATGTTTTCTTCGGCAGTCATTGCATCTACCAGGCTAAAATGCTGGTGGATCATGCCAATCCCATGCTCGATCGCAGACGCCGGGCTGGTGATTGAAATCGGGGATCCTTCCAGCTTGATCTGGCCGCTGTCGGGCTGGTAAAGCCCTATCAAAACGCTTGCAAAAGTAGTTTTTCCTGCGCCGTTCTCGCCCAGAATTGCGATGCACTCCCCCCTTGAGGCCTGCAAACTGATATTATTTAAGGCGCGTACCGCACCAAAGGATTTTTCTACACCGGCGACAGTTAAATAGTTTTCCAAATTTCCCTCCCGTTTAACACCACACTTGACGGGAGAAAGTAGATACAGCTCAAATCATATGTTCTCAGCCTACAGCTGAAAAAAATCACGCGCCATCGGATCAGCTTATGTTGTATGTAAGAGTAACAGACACCTTTAGACAGGAGATTAAAGAGCGACGCACTATGGTGAAAATACCATCTTTAAAGAGCATTCAGGCCTTTGAGGCAGCGTGTCGGCACTTGAGCTTCAAAGAGGCCGCGGATGAGTTGTGTGTAACGCCCACAGCAATTTCTCATCAGATCAAATCTCTTGAAGAGCAACTGGGGGTACCCCTATTTCACCGGCTTACACGCGCATTGAGGCTAACTGAGGATGGGGCAAACTACGCTCCCTATATCGCCGAAGCATTTAAGAACATCGAAGCCGCGTCACTGGCATTAGAAGAAGACGTGCTAGAGGGAACGCTAACTATATCAACGACAGGATCCTTTGCCGCAAATTGGCTCAGCCCAAGATTGCGTAGCTTTTACGAACAGTACCCCGAAATTTCCGTGCGCGTGCTCTCAAGTGACCAACTGGTCGACTTCAAATCAAGCAACGTTGATGTAGCCATTCGATACGGTTTTGGGAATTATCCAGATAGCCATGTTGCTTGGGTTCTAAATGACAGAATCGCACCGGTATGCAGCGCTGAAAAAGCAAGGACGCTTTCATCTGCCGAGGATTTACTCCGATCCAAATTAATAGAGTATAAATGGAGCGGGTACACCGATACTGATCCAAATTGGGAACACTGGCTAAAAGCAGCTGGCGTTGAGAACGCCGTTATTGAGCCCTATGTAACCTACTCAGAGGAACATATTTGCCTCCTGACCGCTAGTGATGGTCACGGCGTCGCACTGGTCAGCCTTTTGGCCGCAGCGCGCTTTCTGGAAAAACAGATGATAGTAGCACCCTTCGACACAGCGCTGGAGAACAAGAGCTACTACCTCGTGTGCCCAGAGACTTACGCAAATCGAGCCCGCGTTCGCGCCTTCAGAGAGTGGCTGCTGGATAAGGCGGATGAGTTCAGAGAAAGCTCCGTAGGCCTAAGATTTTTTGAAGACTGACAGAAATTTTGCCAAATGGCGCGACTAATCCATCGGCTGAGTTTTTGTCATTTTAAAACACTGAGATCATATGCGTTTCTTTCCCGGTCACTGGAGAAAACGCAATGACCAAATATGACCCTTCCCAGCCGGATGGCTTCAACGAAAGTTTAGACAGCGCGATTTCAGCTGATGGCACTCCCCATCCGACAAAGCGCTACACAATTCCTGCGCGTTGTGGCGTCGCCGCACGCTTGAACACCGGTCAAAAACTAACAATCTGCAATCCTAGTGGGTGGCAAGTTTGCGACTTTTGGGCCTTCAACGCTGAAGACATGCACGAATTCATGTCGATGGAGCACATACACACCGACCTTCTATCGGTCTCACCCAAGGGTGGGGACCGCTTGGTCAGCAATCTGCGCAATCCAATTCTCACTTTCACACACGACAGTTCTTCAGGAATCCACGATACTCTGGTCGCATGTTGTGATAGCCATCGCTATCAACAGTTAGGTCATGCAGGTTATCACCACAACTGTGCCGATAACCTGCGACAAGCACTGCTGGCGATCGGGCAGAAAGCTCCACTCGTTCCTGCTCCATTTAATATTTGGATGAACGTTCCAATCCGCTCTGGAGAAGGTCTTGAGTGGGCACCACCTGTATCCAAGCCAGGCGACACAGTCACCTTTCGAGCGGAAATTCCAGTTCTGACAGTTATGTCTGCCTGCCCGCAGGACATTACACCCGTAAATGGAAATGAAAATGCCCCAACCTCGCTAGAGTTTTTCGTTGACGATGAATAACAGTGGAGACATTTACTCGGCAAAGTATCTCATTGTGAGTGCATTTGACTGCCGCGAGGACTGTGCATTCTACGTTGAGAATGGGAAAATAGTAGATGTCTCCCACTTACAAAACTTGGTGTCAAAGTTCCCAGCGGCACGAGTCCACGAGTTTGAAGACGCAGCCATCTTGCCTGGTTTTGTAAACGCCCATCATCATTGTTTCGGGGTAAATTTGGTCAACCAAGGGATTCAGGATGATTTCCTGGAACCCTGGATTATCGCTAGCGCTGGTGCTGCCACAGTATCTACCAAAACTTTGACAGAATATGCTGCCATCCGCCTCTTAAAAAACGGTGTAACAAGCTTGGTTGATGCCTGTACCGCCGGAGAGACAGAACAGGCCGCTGAAAACAAAGTTCGTGAAAAAATTCGTATCTACTCCAGTTTTGGAATGTCATGCGCTGTCGCACCGGGCGAGCGCTGGCAAAACCGCTTTGTCCATCAAGCTCAACAAGACTTAACTTTTCTAAGGCACCTTCCAGATGCCATCAGTACAAAGCTAGAACGCGACCATGTTACCCGGCAACGTTTAAAGCCAACAGAGTATCTAAGCCTTATTCCGCGCCTGGCTGAGGAATACGCGACAGTCGAAACTGCAAATGTTTGGTTTGGCCCCACGAGCCCACATTGGACTGGTCAAGATATGTTGCGCAGAATTTCTCGTGCTGCAAATGAACACGAAATTCAGGTGCAGTCTCACGCAGAAGAGACACTGCTGCAAAACTTAGTTACAGGTCAACCAGGCAATCAAAAGCCGGTCAATGCTTTAGCCGCAACGGGCTTGTTGAACGAAAGCTTGTCACTGGCGCATATGGTCTGGGCTGACGACCGAGACCTTCAACAAGTGGCGGAAGCAGGAGCACATGTGGTGTGCAACCCCAGTTCAAACCTGAGGCTGCGATCTGGTACGGCGCGCGCGTGGAAAATGAAAGAATTTGGTATCAATCTTGGCCTTGGGCTGGATGGAACCAGCCTCTCAGGCGACGACGACATGTTCGCTGAGATGCGCCTGGCGCGAAATTTGTACTGGCCAAAAGATCCAAGACAAACCAGTTTAACATCCAGAGATGTACTGAATATGGCAACATTGGGTGGTGCACGATTGATGGGGTCAGACCGGCGCAACGGCAGCCTAGACCCGGGAAAGCGCGCCGATTTCATACTTCTCAACCTAGAACGTTTGCGGAGCCCTTGGATATCCGAAATTACCGATCCCATCGAGTTAATCGTCGGAAGTGCGAAGTCTTCGGACATCATTTCAGTTTATGTGAATGGTTCAAAAGCCGTTAGTCTGGGCTCATTTTGTTTAGGTGATGAGGCAGAAGTTCTTCACCGAATCTCAGAGGAAACAGAACACTCGATCAATCGCAAATTGAGTGAAGAGGAATACTCAACCGTCAGGTCTGCATTGCTTCGTTGGTACGATGACCAATTGACGCAAGGTGTGCAAAAGCCGCTATAAAGGGAACGAGAAAATGCAAAAGAAAATTAAATGGCCAAATGGTGCGAGATGCGCTTGCGCAATTTCGTTTGATGTTGACGCAGACAGCTTGATTCACATTTCGAAACCCATCGACGGCCATGATCGGCTGTACCCTATCTCAATGGGGAAGTATGGTCCGACCGTTGCGATTCCACGTATCCTCGAAACCTACAAACGATTGGGATTAAAGCAGTCCTTTTTCGCTCCAGGTTGGGTGGTGGAGCAATACCCGTCCGTTATGGAAAACATCTTAGCCGACGGACACGAGATCGGCCATCACGGTTACCTGCACGAAGACCCAACAACCCATACCGCGTCAGAACAAGCCTATTGGTTTGAGCGCGCGCTCGACTCTCATCAACGCATTCTCGGCAACAAACCAAAAGGGTATCGCGCTCCGGTCTATAACCTTACTCAAAGCGTCATCGATCTTTTGATCAAACACGAGTTTGACTATGATAGCTCGCTTATGGCGGATGACATTCCCTATGTAATGCGCTCAAACGGACGAAGTCTGGTGGAATTACCGGTGCACTGGGGAACCGATGATTGGCCTCAATTCGCACATTATGATGAGATTGGATATATGATGCCCGTTTCCGGGCCGACCGCTGGCGTTACTCCATTCTGGGAGGAGTTTGAAGCACAATATGAAGCGGGTGGGTTCTGGGTCGGAATTTGGCACCCATTTCTGACCGGTCGCCTAGCGCGTTGGCGGCAAGTGGAAAAATGGCTGGAGCATGTCTTAGAGCGCGGTGACGTTTGGTTCGCCCCACTGAATGAAATTGCGCACCACGTAAACAAACAGCACGAAGCGAATGCACAAAGTGTTCGAGTAGAAGATTTACCTTACTACACCGCGCCGGTTTTGACTCGATGACCATTGCTCAACGCGCCAACTCGCTTCTCGCCACCCTGGTGCACCAGAAAGAAATTTTTACGGAGATCGATCGCGACAGGTTTCTGTCAGAAGCCAATGCTGCGGACCTAAGGCACTCAAGAGGCAGTTTTCTAAGCTCTCTCGACGGCGAGTTTTTAGCGATTAAGGCAAATATCGACGTGAAAGGTTTGCGAAGCCACGCGGGATCGAAACTGTTTCGTCCCCCTATCGCCACATGTGATGCGCCGGTGGTTGAAAGACTGAGAGCTGCCGGTCTGATCGTTGTCGGGCACACAAATATGTCGGAGTTTGCATTCTCCGGTCTTGGACTAAACCCGCATTTCGGCACTCCATCCAATGTGTTGAATACCCAATTGGTGCCAGGTGGATCTTCAAGTGGTTCTGCAACAGCCGTAGCAAAAGGACTTGTTGACGTGGCGCTTGGAACCGATACATCCGGTTCAGTTCGCATCCCTGCAGCCTGTCAAGGCATCGTCGGCTTCCGTCCATCAATAGGGCGGTATGAATTCAAAGGGACGTATCCTCTTGCCCCGTCGCTCGATACCCTCGGAACACTTGCACGAACCATCGAACAGATCCAATCCCTAGATCATCTAATCACGGGCGAAAACACATCAGGCCAATGCTGTAATCGGATTATATGTCTCAACGACAATGCTCTCGCCACCTTTGCACCCAGCATGAGGGAACTATACCAAAACGCTATAAAGCTTTTGAACAACTCTAAGTTCAAACTAGAGTTCAAATCCATTGAGAGCTTCGAACGCATTGATGATCTTTTTCGCAATCAAGGCACTCTGGTTGGCGCTGAAGCTTATCGCCAACTGCACAAGATTGTTGAAAATCGTGACACCATCTTGGATCCAAGGGTACATGAACGCCTTGCTGCATCGGCCATGATCTCTGATACGCACCTCCGGGCTTTGCTCTCAGAAAAGAAAGTTATATCTGAGATTTATAAGACAGAGATGAAGAATGGAATGCTGCTGTATCCAACGTTGCTATGTCCTCCTCCTTCATTAGAAAAGGTCATGCGCGGTCCAGACGAATTCGCTTGCGAAAATGCTCAAATCTTATCGCTACCGATGAAAGCTGCATTTTTAGACGCGCCAACGATTGCGTTTCCAGTTGAACACAAGACTGCAGGCGCGAGCCTGTCTTTGACCGCGATACAGGGCAACGACACAGATTTACTTGTGACCGCCCGTTCACTGAAGGCCATTTTCTAAACAAGACGACGGATGAGTTGCATTCAGCGCCGTCACAAATCCTTTCATTTGTGAGTGGGCTGTTCAAGTCCCACCTTCAGGGGGAATACCAACCAAGAAGGTGAAAAAATGACCAAGATTCTGAGAATTGACGCAAGCGTGAGAAGCACGGACAATAGCGTTCCTGAATATAATTCGATTTCCCGCGCTCTTGCGGACAGTTTTGTTGATCAATGGAAACAAGCGGAGCCAAATGTTGAAATCACGCTACGAGACGTTGGCATGAACCCACCGGATTTCATTTCCAACGACTGGATTGCATCTGTGTTTACGTCGGAATCGGATCGTACTCAAGAACAGAAAGACATCGTGGCTCTCTCCGATACGCTCATCGACGAACTTGATCACGCAGATATCCTCCTGATCTCAACACCAATGTACAATTATGGCATGCCCGCTGCGCTCAAAGCTTGGTTTGATCAGATTGTTCGGATAAATAAAACTTTCACCTTCGACCTTGCCCGCGGCGACTTTCCACTAGAGCCTATTATGTCCGGTAAAACATTGGTTTTGCTCACTTCGGCCGGAGAGTTTGGGTTTGCGGAGGGAGGCCCTCGTGAGGGCTCGGGACACCTTTCAGCGCATATTCAAACACTGCGTAAGTACTTGGGCGCTGAAAGAATGTTTGAAGCCGCTGCAGAGTATCAGGAATTTGCAGATCAACGTCATGAAGCATCTGTGGCAGCAGCACATGCCCGCGCACGCGATATCGCCAGACAGCTTGCGCCCTAGCTGTTCCTTACAGACCAGAGGGGCCTGCCGAGATCAGGCCCTCTGCAGTCCGGCTCGATCAAAAGTCCTTAACATTTTACAGTTTTCTCGGATACCTTGCAGTCCACGAGGGATCGCGAGACACGATTTGCTAAATTAACTAATCGACCTGATACTAGGCGTTTAGACGGAGCAGGCAGCTAAATCGTCAACCGTTTTGGAAATAGTCTAGCAAATCTTGAAGCGCGTGGTTCCTAGCTTTTCCGTCTCAAGCAAGCGTTCACCCTAGTTCAGCTCGCAGGTACAATCATTTGCCGCCAAATCTCGATTAGGGACAAAGATGTCTGCAAATGATTTTGTGGAGTATGTTCCGTGGAGCGGCGCTGACGCTCCGGCCAAAGAGAGGGCATGAATCTAAGGGCACGTGTTGGCTTAAACATCCAAAACACAAGGTACTCCAGAAAGTTGAGCCAGGAGGCTCTCGCTTTTTCCGCAGGAATTGATCGCAGCTACATCAGCGAGATTGAATTGGCGAAATCCTCTGTTTCTCTCGACATTCTGGAGCGCCTTGCGTTCGCCCTAGATGTAGATCCACAAGTCCTCCTCGCACCTCGCGGAAAAACATGAATGCCTCGGGAAATATCCGCCGGACCGCCGTTCCAATCGGACGTATCATCTACATGGAAACAGGTGAAGAAATCGGCTTTCTGTACCAATGGGACAATGGCGAAACGCAAACCGCGCTGTATTCAGATTGGGACATAGAGCAGGCGGTAGCGACTTTTGAGAGACACCATCAAGAGACGCGTTATTAAATAAGCCTTTCATATCACTTTCCTGCAAGGCCCGCTGTGCGGGACGAAATGTCGCGCAGTCGCCGTATAGGTCGTTCCACCGTTTTCGTCGTCTGCGAATTCGATAATCGCCGTCATGAAGGGATCGGCGGCAGGCTTCCATCCTTCTCTGTAGGTGTCTGTGAACACCAAGCGTTCGCCTTCCACTACTTCCAGGTACACACCTTCATTCTCCATGAGATTGCCTTCGACATTCATCGTCGTGTTGAACCTGCCGCCGACCCGAAGGTCGATCTCGCAAGCGTCAATTCCGTAAGGCTTAGGAACGAAAAAGTGCTTGATGTGCTCCGGCGTCGTCCAGCATTCCCATAGTAGTGCGCGGGGCGCTTTGATCGTGCGGGTAAAGGTCAGATCGGTCTCCGGGTCGAGGTTCATTTTGTTCTCTCCTGCATCAAGTTCGTGATATAATCGTCAAAGCGGTCGAGCCGTCCCTCCCAGATCGCGCTCTGCTCGCTCAACCAATCTTTTGCAGGCGCGAAGGCATTTGGGGCCAATTCGCATATCCGGGTACGCCCCTCTTTTTTCGAAGTGATGAGGTTTGCCGCTTCCAGTTTCTTTAGGTGCTCCATGAGCGACGGTAACGCCATGTCGTGAGGCGCGGCCAGTTCGCTCACGGACGCCTTACCCCGCGCAAGGCGCTGAAGGATCATGCGCCGAGTCGGATCACCAAGTGCAGAGAAGCAGAGATCGAGGGTCGGATCATACTTAGACATATTCCTAAGTA
>PDWJ01009784.1_pt1 | contig 14648 bp, 9 predicted proteins | sample 1430881 | NCBI WGS metagenome assembly PDWJ01 (sample SAMN01162460, study PRJNA174530) | Oral metagenome, whole genome shotgun sequencing project. | biome: Marine environment; feature: Marine mammal; material: Swab sample of the gingival sulcus; isolation source: swab sample of gingival sulcus... | reverse complement strand
AGAAAGGGGCTTTACTTTATCGACGCCCATAGCTTCCAGCTGAAGCATACACATGGTACCGGTGGCGTCCTGGGTGAAAGCTTCATCAATTTTGATTTTAATCAGTTCTCCTGGGGCCGGCAGTTCAGCCGGTTCAACCAGGTGATCTTTAAGGATCTTGTGTGTTAGTCCTAAAGCGCTCATGTTACCTCTCTTCGTTTATGGTTATGATTAATGCCTCGACAGGCTGTTACAACATACTAATTTTCACAATTTTTTTTGTTGGAAACTCAATTTGATCCTCGGAATCCTATCTCTATGTCTGTGGTCAAATTGATTTTCCGCCTTGAACTTGAAAAAATTATCTATTCCGTAACAGCCTGTCGATCCAATCGAAAGTCTTTGAAAGTATTGAAACATGCTTTCATCCCCCCTTAAGCCGAGGGCTCAACTATTTAGTTTCCGTATCGTACGATTATCCAAAGCTGCACCTGCGCCACACATGTTTTTAGGATAGGAAGCTGCTCTTTGTCAAGCAGACACATATAACCAATATGCGTCCGTTGGCGTGCCTTGATGGTGACTTAAAATCCGGCGTATCTGTGGCAGATTTAATTCTGATCATGGGCCTTAAGTCGCCATCAAGGCAATCAAATCATATAAACTGGCCGGTGCTCTATTGGAGGGGTTTAAAATTTTCGTGGCTCTGATCTGTTGCTCGTGTAACCTCATCACGTCTCTTCAGTGATGACCCGCTTAACATCGTTTACAGTTTTTACCCGGCGAAGTTCTGACATGAGTTTTTTAAGCTGCCCGGAACTTTCCACCATGATGGTGAAATAAAAAACCCCAATGCCCTCGTCCGATGTTTCCGAGTGGGCATTTGAAATATTGATACCCGCCTTTGAAATCACAGCAGCAATGTCCGCCAAAAGGCCGTGGCGATCGTCGGTCTTGATGGAGATGGACGCAGGGTATGATTCCGTGATATCAATGGCCCATTCCACTTCAATAATTCTTTCACTGCTTACTTTTAAAATATTAATGCAATTCTTCCGGTGAATGGCAACCCCTTGGCCCTGGGTGATATATCCGATGATGGGATCACCGGGCAAGGGATTGCAGCATCTTGAGAATTTGACCAGAATATCATCAAGGCCTTTGACAATAACCCCGGTGGTTCGTTTGTCCGAACGCCGAAAAACTGTTTTTTCAATGATGGCGCCATCCGTATCCTTTGAATTTTTTCCAATATCCGGCACAGCCCGGTTCAGAAGCTGAAGCGCTGTCATTTGTCCAAATCCCACATGGGCGATCAGGTCGTCAACCGTCTTGAAACCCAGGGACTCTGCCACACTGCTGATATGACCTGATTTAACCAGGGCCTTGAAATTCTGACCGCGCTTTCTAAACGTTTTCTCACACATTTCCCGTCCCAGGGAATAGCTTCGCTCCCTTTCTTTGGCATTGATATAGGCCCTGATTTTTGTCTTTGCCTTGACTGTTTTAACAAAATTGAGCCAGTCCCGGTTGGGTTTGTGTCCCTTGGTGGTTATGATTTCAATGGTATCACCGGTACGCAGTTCATGGGACAGGGGTACAAGCTTTCCGTTGACCCGGGCACCTGTGCACTGGGCCCCAACCTCCGTGTGAATCCGGTAGGCAAAGTCAACGGGTGTGGCTTTTTTGGGAAGTGTTTTGATCTCTCCTGCCGGGGTAAACACGTAAATTTCACCGGGATAGAGGTCTATGCGGACGTTTTCAAGGAATTCATCCGGATCTTTAAGGTTTTCCTGGTTCTCCACAAGATTCCGGATCCAGGCAAACAGTTCGCCGGTGTTTTCATCAATCCTGGTACCTTCTTTATAGGACCAGTGGGCGGCAATGCCGGATTCCGCCACCCGGTTCATCTCATGGGTTCTGATCTGGATCTCCACCCGCTCGCCTTTGGGGCCGATGACCGTGGTGTGGATCGACTGGTACATATTGGGCTTGGGATTGCCGATATAGTCTTTTATCTTATAATAGATGGGTTTCCACATGGAGTGAACCGCGCCCATGGCAGCATAACACTGGGGCTCGGTGTCCAGAATGATTCGAAAGGCAACGATGTCATACACCTCGTCAAACTCAAGGCCCTGGGACAACATTTTCTGATAAATGGAGTAAAAGGACTTAAACCGCCCTTTGATCTGGCAGGGCAGCTCCATCTCTTCCATTTTATAGTGCAAGGAGGTTGAGACCTCATTGATATAAGCTTCCTGCTCGTCCTTGGCCTTATTGACAAGGGCAAGGATACGATCATGCTCTTCGCGCAGGGTATAAAAAAAGGCACGCTCTTCCAGTTCATTTTTAATCCAGAAAATACCAAGACGTGCGGCAATCGGCGCATAGATATCCAGGGTTTCCTGGGCAATAATGGCCTGTTTTTCCGGTTTTCTGTGATATTTAAGGGTCCGCATATTATGCAGACGGTCTGCCAGCTTTATGAGTACCACCCGGATATCATCCGCCATGGCCAGGATCATTTTACGCAGGGATTCTGCCTGCTGGGCCACCTTGGTGGCGGCATGCAGGGCGGACAGTTTGGTCACGCCCTCCACAATATGCGCCACCCCGGGACCAAACATATCGGAAATATCCTCTTTGGTGGCCGGGGTGTCTTCAATGACATCATGGAGCAGAGCCGCAGCAATACTCTCCATGTCCAGCTTCATGTCCGCCAGAATATTGGCCACCTCCAGGGGATGGGACAGATAGGGTTCTCCCGAGAGCCTGACCTGGCCCTCATGAACCTGGGCGGAATAAATATACGCCCGCTCAATGAGCGATACATCCGCATCTGGGCTGTACTCATATATTTTGTCCAGTATGTCGTTGATTCGAATCATTGTATTCGTCCCACTCAAGATTCCCCTCCGGCCTTTCAGGCGGGTAGGTTTAGCTGTGCTTTTGCGTGCTCGTGAACGTAGAAGAATACCCTCTTGGCGTTGTAAAAATCAATTCCCATTTTCAGTGGGCCCTAGTAGGCCTTGGCAAACAGAACCCGCCGGTCACTTTTTTCTCCACAGCAAATACAGGATCCGGCTTCGTCAGGGCTGTCAAAGGGTATGCACCGGATGGTCACGGACAGATCCTGTTTTATCTTTTCTTCACACTGGCCTGATCCACACCAGTGGGCCAGAACAAAGGCCCCGTTCTTATATCCTTTTGCGTCTCTATACAGATCATAAAATTGATCTTTTTCATCCATGGAAAAGGTGTTGGCTTCCCGGAAATCACGCGCTTTCTGGAACAGGTTATGCTGGATGTCATCCAGAATATCGGCAATGGTATCTACAAACGTGTCTGTGCTGATCCCCTTTTTCTGCCCCATATCCCTGCGGGCCATGAACACACTGTTGTTTTCAATGTCCCTGGGGCCAAGTTCCACGCGCACGGGAATACCTTTTTTCACCCAGTCCCACCCCCTGGCGCCGCCGATATCCCGGTTGTCGATCTCCACATCCACGGGCCGGCCGTGATATGTCTGCTGCTTTAGAGCGGCTTTAAGTGCGTCAGCACTTTCCAGAACAGCAGAATTGTCAGCCCCTTTCTTGATAATGGGCAGGATCACCACATGGGCCGGGGCAATGCGGGGGGGCACCACCAAACCATCATCATCGGAATGCACCATGATCATACCGCCGATCATCCGGGTGGATGTTCCCCAGGACGTGGTCCATGCAAAAACTTCCTGGCCCCCTTCGTTCTGGAATTTGATGTTGGAGCCTTTGGCAAAATTCTGGCCTAGAAAATGGGAGGTCCCGGCCTGAAGCGCTCTTTTATCCTGCATCATCGCCTCAATGCAGGCAGTTTCATCCGCCCCGGGGAACCGTTCGGATTCACTCTTATAGCCTTTGACCACCGGTATGGCCAGTCGTTCCTCAACAAATCTGGCGTAAACATCCAGCATCAGAAGGGTACGTTCCATGGCCTCTTCTTTGGTGGCATGGGCCGTATGCCCTTCCTGCCATAAAAATTCACTGGTGCGCAGAAACATGCGCGTGCGCATTTCCCAGCGCACCACATTGGCCCATTGGTTCAAAAGAATAGGCAAATCCCGGTAGGATGAGATCCATTTGGACATGGACTCACCAATAATGGTTTCGGATGTGGGCCGGACAATCAATGGCTCGGCCAGCTCTCCGCCCGGTACAAGCCCGCCGCCTTCACCCTTTTCCAGCCTGTGATGGGTGACAACGGCACACTCCTTGGCAAAGCCATCCACATGCTCAGCCTCTTTTTCAAGGTAGCTTAGGGGAATAAATAATGGGAAATAGGCGTTTTTTACCCCGGTTTCCTTGAACATGCCATCCATCTGGCTCTGGATGTTCTCCCAAATGGCAAATCCCCAGGGTTTGATCACCATACATCCGCGGACCGGTGAATTTTCCGACATGTCCGAGGCTTTTACCACCTCCTGGTACCACTGGGGATAATCTTCTTCCCTTGTGGGGGTGATGGCAGTCTTAACTTTCTTTCCCATCTATTTCCTCCGCATCTAAGGTCATTGCGTCAATCTCTTTTATCAGTTCATCCACTAAACACGCCTGGTCAATTTTACGGATAACTCTGCCTTTTTTAAATAAAATTCCCTTGCCGTCTCCGCCGGCAATGCCGATGTCCGCTTCTTTGGCTTCCCCCGGACCATTGACCACGCATCCCATAATGGCAACTTTAATCCGTGCTGAACGCTCAAGTAAAGCTTTTTCTACCTGTTCGGCAATTTTAAACAAATTTATTTTACACCGCCCGCAGGTGGGACAGGAGATCAGCTCCGGACCCCGTTGGCGCACCCCCAATGCCCGTAAAATCTCAAACCCGGTGCGGATCTCTTCCACCGGATCCCGGGTCAGGGAAACCCGGATGGTGTCCCCGATTCCTTCGGAGAGCAGCATGCCGATGCCGATGGCAGACTTGGTAATGCCGCCATAAAGCCCGCCGGCCTCGGTGACACCGACATGAAACGGTACGTCGGTTAACGTTGAAAGCTGCCGGTAGGCCTCCACAGTTCGCTCAACATCCGAGGCCTTCAAGGAGACTTTAGTGTCATAAAAGCCCAGATCCTCCAGCATCCGGATATTGGCAAGGGCACTTTCCACCATGCCCCGGGCTGTCACACCAAATTTTTTTTCAATCTTTTTTTCCAAAGATCCGCTGTTAACCCCGATGCGGATGGGAAGCTTGTGGGCCTTGGCACAGTCCACCACGGCTTTTATTTTGTCAGCCGTGCCGATATTACCCGGATTGATCCGCAGCCCATCCACCCCGGATTCGGCCGAAGCAATGGCCAGGCGCCAGTCAAAATGGATGTCAGCAATCAAGGGGATATGAATCTGGGCTTTAATGTTTTTTAACGCCTTGGCCGCGTCCATATTCGGCACGGCTGCCCGGACAATTTCACACCCGGCCTTCTCCAGGGACAATATCTGATTCACCGTGGCCTGCACATCCTGGGTCTGGGTGTTGGTCATGGACTGAACCGAGACCGGGAACCCGGAGCCCACAGGTTGTGATCCCACCTTTATCTGCCGGGTTTTCCGGCGTTCTTTGAGCAGCGGCATAAACTAAATCCTTAAGAACTTGTTTGGTAATTGATGAATCGGCTGCAATCTCATTTTCATGAGATTACGCTTCAATCCCCTAATTACCAAACAATCTCTAATTTAAAAACACACATGCCTGAATCGTAATTTTTTTCCGGTCAGTTGCGCCAGACAACTGCAGCGGCATGACCGGGGGCCTTGCATATCAAGCCAAAAGGCGCTTGCATTTTTTAGGTACCATACTGGGGCCGTTTTTTTCAAGATACAGTGATGACAAAAAAATTCTGTGGAGATCACGCCTAAAAACCGTCTTCTTATGGCATCAATGATACAAAATCAACTTGAAACAGCCGCCGGATTTTCAGTGCAACCCCATGAAAATTTATAATTAAGGCACAAGATCGAAATGGTAGCTGGAGATACGGCAATAGGCTTCGGCGTACTTTAGAGCGTGTTTGATAATTGATGAATCGGCTGCAATCTCATGAAAATGGCCCCAATTCCCCCCAAATTTTATGTCAATAGTCCCGCTATTAACAACAAAATTTGTGAAAATTGGTTCTCATTTTCATGGAATCTCGCTTCGATCCCCTAATTATCAAACAGGCTCTAAAAGATTTGACAAGCTGGGAATGCCGTGTCAGCATGCCCATGAAAACGACGAATGGGTTTACGCAAATGAAGGAATTTTACCATTGCCTCAGAGACGGCGCTGATGCGCTGGGGTTGAATGTATCACCGGGACAAGTGGATTTAATGGTTGCCCATGCCCGGCAGTTGCAGCTCTGGAATGCCAAAATGAATTTAACCGCCATAACGGATATCCGGCTTGTGGCAGATAAGCATTTTGTGGATGCCCTGGCTGCGGTCAGGTATCTGGAGCGGCCTGCCCGGATAATGGACATGGGTTCCGGTGCTGGATTTCCTGCTATTCCCATGAAAGTCATCTGCCCGGACCTTAATGTCACCATGGTGGATGCGGTGAGAAAAAAAGTCAGCTTTTTAAACCATGTGGTTCGCACCTTAACGCTTGATAACATCAGCGCACTGCATGCAAGGGTGGAAGACCTTGCCAGCGACCCCGGACATTTTCAACTGTATGATGGTGTAACAGCCAGGGGGTTTGCAAACCTTGGAAAGCTTGCAAGGCTTGCCGCTCCCATGCTGGCGCCCGGTGGCAGGATCTATGCCCTCAAAGGCGCACATGCTTTGGAAGAGATTACGCCTGAACTTGAGACACAGTTTCATATTACCTGTAAATCTTATCGCCTGCCTTTTGTGCATGACCAACGGTGTGTGTTGATCCTTGAAGTTTGTTAAATACATGCGAGAGTCTTTGTAAATTCTTGACTTTTCCCTTTGCGGCGATTACAAAGAAAAATTCAATAATAACAGCCATGGGCTGATCTGGTCTCTCAACGGTATTCAGCTCATCCCATAACTGAACATAAAAGTAATTCAGCAGGTTATCTTGAGTGTCATATAAAAAAGATTTAAAACCGGATTCGACAGGCTGTCGAAAGGCAAAAGGAATTGAGGAATAATGGATTATAAAAAAACACTGAACCTGCCTTCTACCCAATTTGCAATGAAGGCCAACCTGCCCCAGCGTGAACCTGAGATGATCAAAGCCTGGGAGCAGAAAAAAATCTATAAAAAGCTGCGGGAACAATCCAGGGACAAGCCCCTTTTTATTCTCCATGACGGTCCTCCCTATGCCAACGGCCATCTTCACATGGGCCATGCCATTAATAAAATATTAAAGGATATTATCATCCGCTCCAAACAGATGTGCGGTTTTAATGCACCGTATGTTCCGGGCTGGGACTGCCACGGCCTGCCCATTGAACATAATGTGGACAAAAAACTTGGCAGCAGGAAAAAAGGTATGACCCCGGTGGAGGTGCGCCGGCAGTGCCGGGCGTATGCCGAATCATTTGTGGATATCCAAAGAGACGAGTTTAAACGCTTTGGGGTTGCAGGGGAGTGGGATGAACCTTACCTGACCATGAACTATGCCTATGAAGCACGCATCGCTAAAGAGTGTGGTGAATTTGGCCTGTCAGGGGATCTGTTCCTGGGCAAAAAACCCATTTACTGGTGCTGCAGCTGCAGCACCGCGCTGGCTGAAGCTGAAATTGAGTACCACGACCATACCTCCCCGTCCATTTATGTTAAATTTCCTGTGAAGGATGATGTCAAAGATCTTTTTGATACAGGCGGGGAAACAGCCTTTGTCGTGATCTGGACCACCACCCCATGGACCCTGCCGGCCAATCTGGCTGTGTGCCTGCATCCTGACTTTGTTTATGCCGCAGTTAAAACACAAAACCAGGGCATCCTGATCATAGCCAGTGAACTTGTTGAAAATGTAATGGATACGTTTGGGATTCAGGATTACACCATTATTGCCAGGCTGTATGGCAGGGAACTTGAAAACCGCAACTGCCGTCATCCCTTTTATGACCGGGAGTCGCTGATTATCCTGGGGGATCACGTCACCCTTGATGCCGGCACCGGATGCGTTCATTCCGCCCCGGGCCACGGCGCCGAGGACCATATTGTAGCCAAACGATATGGTCTGGACTGCTATGCACCTGTGGAGGACAACGGCACCTTCTCCAAAGGGGTTGAGCGGTTTGAAGGCCAGTTTATTTTTAAGGCAAATGCAGAAATCAATAGACTGCTGGAAGAAAAAGGGGTCCTGCTCAAGCAGGAAGACCTGTCCCATTCCTACCCCCACTGCTGGCGCTGTAAAAAACCCGTCATTTACCGGGCCACACCCCAGTGGTTTATCTCCATGGAGAAACAGAAACTGCGGCAAAAAGCCCTTGATGAAATCAACAATGTCCATTGGATTCCGTCCTGGGGCAGGGAGCGTATATATTCCATGATTGAGCACCGGCCGGACTGGTGCCTGTCCCGCCAGCGCGCCTGGGGTGTTCCCATTCCCGTATTTCACTGCACCACGTGCAAAAAGGTGTATGTGACCCGGGAGTCCGTGGACCGTATCCATCAGCTTTTTACTGAATTTTCTTCGGATATCTGGTTTGAAAAGGATGCGCAATATCTGATGCCTGAGGGTGCGGTATGCGCGGACTGCGGTTCAACAACCTTTACCAAGGACCAGAATATCCTTGATGTGTGGTTTGATTCAGGTCTGAGCCATGCCGCCGTGCTGGAAGAAAGACAGGGGTTGGAGCGTCCTGCAGATCTGTACCTTGAAGGCTCTGACCAGCATCGCGGGTGGTTTCACTCTTCACTGCTGACGGCTGTGGGCAGAACAGGTCATGCCCCGTACAAGGCTGTCCTCACCCACGGGTTTGTGGTGGATGAAAAGGGCCATAAAATGTCGAAATCCGTGGGCAATGTTGTGGCCCCGGACAAGGTGATCAAGCAGTATGGTGCTGATGTATTACGGCTTTGGGCAGCCTCGGCCGATTACCGCGGGGATGTCAGTATTTCCAACAATATCATTAAGCAACTTTCGGATGCCTACAGACGGATCAGGAACACCTGCCGGTTTCTTTTGGGTAATTTCACCGGGTTTGATCCTTCCCAGGTCAGGCCGGTTGAAAATATGGGGGAACTGGACCGGTTCATTCTCCACCGCCTCCATTATGTGGTAAAACGGTGCCGGGCAGCCTATGACACCTATGAATTCCATGTGATCTATCATACCCTGCATAACTTCTGCGTGGTGGATCTCTCCTCCTTTTATCTGGATATTATCAAGGACCGTGTTTACACAACTCCTGAACATTCAGATACCCGTAAAGATGCCCAGACCGTCATGTTTATGATACTGGACGCCCTGGTCAAAATCATGGCGCCGATCCTGCCATTTACGGCGGAAGAGATCTATACCCATATGCCCCTGGGTGAGGACAGAAAAGAGAGTGTCCATATGGAAGAGATGGTCTGCCTTGATCCTTGTCTTGAAGACAAGAATCTTGCAGCCAAGTGGGAAGATATCCGCACATTGCGTGCTGAAGTGACCAAGGCCCTTGAAGAGGCAAGAGCAGCCAAACTCATCGGCCATCCCCTGGATGCCGCCGTTGAAATTAAACTGCCCCAGGGCGGACTTGCAGCCCAGGTGGCATCTTTGGATATTGATCTTAATGCCGTTTTTATCGTGTCCAAGGCCAGTGTGGTGGAGACCCTTGACGGCGATGTTTACCAGGGAAAAGAGATCGAAGACCTTGCCATAAAAGTTTCAAAGGCGCCCGGTGAAAAATGTGAACGGTGCTGGCGGTTTGATGAAAATCTGGGAACGGATCCGGATCACCCGGGTGCCTGTCCCCGCTGCACCCAGGCCCTTGGCGCTATTCTGGCCTGATGGTTGATTTTTTTACCCCCATGCGGCGGCTTGTCCTGGTGACGATCTGTGTGCTTTTGCTGGACCAGGTCACCAAATGGCTTATTGTCAAACATCTGGCGTTGCACGCCAAGATTACAGTGATTGATCATTTTTTTGACATCACCCATCTACTTAATCCCGGGGGGGCGTTTGGTTTTTTTGCCCAGCAGTCCCCCGGGATCAGAAAATTCGTTTTTTTATTTTTATCCTCCGGAATCGCCCTGTTCGTACTCTGGCTTTACCGAAAAACAGCCACATCCCACATCTTTTTATCCTATGGCCTGGCCCTGATTTTCGGTGGGGCCACAGGAAATCTGATTGACCGGTTCCGGTTTGGGAAAGTGGTTGATTTTCTTGATTTTTATGTCGGGGCCCTTCATTGGCCGGCCTTTAATATTGCAGATTCAGCCATTACCGTTGGAATGGGCATATTGATTTACCACGTAATATTCAACAAACTGCCTGAGAGCCTGTTTGATAATTAGGGGATCGAAGCGAAATCCCATGAAAATAAGAACCAATTTTCACAAATTTTGTTGTTAATAGCCGGACTATTGAGATAAAATTGGGGGGAATTGGAGTCATTTTCATGGGATTGCAGCCGATTCATCAATTATCAAACAGACTCTGAAATATAGGGGGGATACCCATGCATCCAATTCTTCTTCAGATCGGCGGCCTCAAGCTTTATACGTATGGCCTTTTCGTGGCACTGGGGTTTATCACCGCCATCTGGTTTACAAAACGCAATGCAAAATTTTATGGTGTTCCGGACCAGGTGGTGTCAGATCTTTTTTTTACCATTTTAATCTGCGCCCTTGCCGGCGCCCGTATTCTGTATGTGTTGATTCATCTCAACGCTTACAGGGATAATCTTTTGGATATTTTTAAACTCTGGAACGGCGGTCTGGTTTTTTTCGGAGGCTTTATCGGCGCACTCCTTGGCGCCATTATATTCTTACGCATCAAAAACGTGGAGATCTGGAAAACCGCCGATGTCCTGTCTCCCGGCCTTGCGTTAGGACACTGCGTGGGGCGTTTCGGCTGTCTTTTTGCCGGATGCTGTTACGGCAAATCCTGCACGTTGCCCATTGCCCTGACCTTTACCAACCCGGACAGCCTGGCCCCCCTTAATACGCCTTTGCACCCCACCCAGCCTTACATGATTGCTTCCAACTTCATTCTTTTTCTGATGCTTCTGACCATACAGCGGCACAAGCGTTTCAATGGCATGGTTTTTTTAAGCTACATCATACTCTACTCCCTGTTCAGATCCATTATTGAATTTTTCAGAGGTGATTTCAGAGGGAACTTCCTGTTTGATTTTCTGTCACTGTCCCAGGGTATTGGGTTGCTGATCTCCTGCATTGCCTTGGTATTCATGGTTATCAAACTGAGATCCCGGCATGGCAACAGCTAAGAACCTGGTCACCTGCAAAGCCCTTACAGGCGCTCTTGATGCCCTGTCAAAGGACGATAAACTTAAAACCGTGCTGATCTGCGGGGAATCCTTTCTGGTGGGTAAAGCTTTGGATACCCTTGTTCCAATACTGCTTAAAGGGGAATCAAAACAGTTCGGTCTTAATGTTCTGGACGGAAAAACCATACCCGTTGGCGAAATTGCCGAACAGGCCGCTACCTTCTCTTTCCTTGGCACCCGAAAAGTTATTACCGTGAAAGATGCACCGCTTTTTTTAACAAAAGCACCTGCCGGTGAGATCAGCTACAGCGACAAGGATCTTCAGATTTTGATCCGCCTTGTTGAACAGGGCATCCCTGACAATCATGTGCTTGTATTCACCACGGCTGCGCCGGACCGCAGAAAAAAGATATACCAATGTATCCTTGAGCACGGGCTGGTGGTGGACTGCCACGTTGCCACAGGTCTCAGAAAGGCAGATATTGAAGAACAGCATTCTGTGCTGCGGGATATCAGCCGGCAAATTTTGCTGAACTCAGGAAAGCAGATCGCCCCGGATGCCTTTACAGCCCTTGTGGACCAGATTGGGTTTAATCCGCAGTTATTTGCGAATGCAATTGAAAAACTTGTCACATATACCGGGAGCAGAAATCAGATATCTGTGGCCGATATCGGGGCTGTGGTGCACAAAGATAAAAAGGATCCCATATTTACCCTGACCAATGCGGTGATGGACCGGGATACCTCTAAATCACTGACCCTTTTATCGGGCTTGTTGGGCGATGGGTTTCATCCGTTACAGATTATAAAAACCCTTGAAAAGCAGCTCCGCAAACTGTTAGCCATCAAGTGCTTCACAACGGGTCTGAATACAGGGCGGGCAGGCGGGACTGGTTTGAAATATATGCAGTTCAATGCATTCAAGCAAATGCTGTTGCCTGCAATGATTGACTGGGATGCTTTCACCTTGAAAGCGGATAAAAAAAACATGGGCCTTTTCATGGCCGGATACGATAATACTAAAAAAAGGGGTGCCAAACAGCCGGCCCATGACCTTTTGCTGGCACCCAATCCTAAAAACGCCTATCCGATATTCCAGAATGTTTTAAAATCTGAAAATTTTTCCCTGGAAGAACTTACACACGCGCTGTCTACCCTTGCCGACCTTGATTATCACATTAAATCATCCGGGGCAGATGCTGCCACAGGAGTTGAAAATTTTATTATGGCCCTGTGCCGCAGGTCATAATTTTCTTATCAAAGAATGTTTAATTTTGTGTTAATAGCCGGACTATTGACATAAAATTTGGGGGAATTGGAGCCATTTTCATGGGATTGCAGCCGATTCATCAATTATCAAACAGGCTCTTACATACTAGCGTGGACAGTATGCATATTTTCTTTCAGAACTAACAGATAAAATTTATCATGGCATGGAGCCGAAAGAGAGGGATGCTTTGACACGGCGTAAAACAAAAATTGTAGCGACCATATCCAACCTGAACTGTTCAGTGGAATTCATTGACACGCTTTATAAGGCCGGCATGAACGTGGTGCGTTTGAATACGGCGCACATGAGCCATGATGATGCAAAGCAGGTGATTGAAAATATCCGCCGGGTATCGGACAAGATCGGTATTCTTTTAGATACGAAAGGCCCTGAAATCAGAACCTGTGATGCAAAATCCCCCTTGTCTGTATCCTTTGGAGATTCTATTCGCATCAAAGGAGAGGTTAACGGGATTTCACACGATGATGTGATCTATGTCTCCTACCCCCATTTTGTCGATGATGTGCCGGTTGATTCTTCCATTCTCGTTGATGACGGATGCATTGCCCTGAAAGTAACAGACAAGGAAGAGGGCCATTTAATCTGTTTCGTGGAAAACGATGGGATCATTTACCCCAGAAAAAGCATCAACATCCCATCGGTTCATGTTAAATTGCCGGCCTTGAGCAGAAAGGACAGGGAATTTATTGCCTTTGCCGCTGACCAGGAACTTGATTTTATTGCCCATTCTTTTGTTCGCAACAAGGAAGATGTCCTGGCTGTTCAAGCCATTCTTGATGAGAAAAAATCCCCCATCAAGATTATCGCCAAAATTGAAAATGCCCAAGGGGTGGATAATCTGCGGGAAATTCTGGAATATGCCCATGGGGTGATGGTGGCCCGGGGGGATTTAGCCGTTGAGATTCCAACTGAAAAAATTCCATTGATTCAAAAAGAGATTGTCCAAACCTGTATCGAACTCAGGCGCCCGGTTATTGTGGCTACCCAGATGCTGCATTCCATGATTAAGTCACCGCGGCCCACAAGGGCGGAGGTCTCTGATGTGGCCAATGCCTGTTTGGATCATGCTGATGCCTTGATGTTGTCGGGCGAGACAGCCAATGGTCAATATCCTGAACAGGCGGTGCAGACCATGGCCAGAATTGCCAGTGAGGTGGAGTTTAAAAAAAGCTCATTCATGGATGTACCTTATTCAAGCAACGACAAGCTGACAGACTATCTTGCCAAGGCCGCAGTGAAGTCTTCCCTGCGGTTAAACACCCGGGGGATTGTGGCGGATTCACTTTCCGGCAAAACCATTCTGGCTCTGGCTGCATACCGGGGGGACAGCCCGATTTTTGCCCAGGTTTACGATAAAAAAGTGATGCGCATGCTCTCTTTGTCCTTTGGGGTATTCCCAGAGTACATTCCGCTCGGGGCATGTCCAAAGGAATCGGTTACAGCTTCCATCTGCCGTTTAATTAAAGACCATAATTTTAACGATGACGATCTGATTATTGTGCTTTCCGGAAGCTTTGGACCTGAACTGGGTGCATCGTTTATTGAGATCAGCCATGCAAAAAATTTCAGTGATCAATGCATCCTGAGCAAGGAATAAACGCTATGGAAAAAACGAAAGCGATTAGGGAAATTGAGTTTGTATCATACACCGAGAGTGTGCCGGCAATTCTGAAACAGATTCGTTTGGATGAGCACTTAACAGATCAGAAGATTATCCTGCTCAAGCCTAACCTGGTCAATGCACGTCCGTTTCCCGTCACCACCCCAGCCCAACTGGTGGAAGGTGTGGTTAAATATGTCAGACAGCACTCCGCTGCCAGGCTGATCATAGCAGAAGGGTGCGGAGACAGTATCATGGACACCGGGGAGGTTTTTGCGTCACTTGGATACAACAACCTGGCAAAAAAGATAGATGTGGAACTTCTTGACCTTAACCACGCCCCCCTGATCCGGCTGGAAAATAAAGAAAATGAAATTTTTCCGGAAATGTTTCTGCCGGAAATTGCCTTT
>PDWJ01003587.1_pt1 | contig 14662 bp, 13 predicted proteins | sample 1430881 | NCBI WGS metagenome assembly PDWJ01 (sample SAMN01162460, study PRJNA174530) | Oral metagenome, whole genome shotgun sequencing project. | biome: Marine environment; feature: Marine mammal; material: Swab sample of the gingival sulcus; isolation source: swab sample of gingival sulcus... | reverse complement strand
GGCACTGGCCAATTTTTTCAGCTTTTGTGTGGGGGGCATGCCCCTTTGCCACGGTGCTGGCGGCCTGGCCGCCCATTACCGGTTCGGGGCCCGCACGGCTGGATCAAATCTCATGATTGGCGGTATATTATTGGTGTTGGCCATTGTTCTGGGCAAAGATATCGTGGCGTTGCTCAATCTTTTACCCTTGTCTGTCCTGGGGGTACTGCTGATATTTGCCGGTGCCCAGCTGACCCTAACCATCATGGATCTTGACACCCGAAAGGACTATTTTGTCGCCACCATGATTTTAGGCATTACCCTGGCCTCGAATCTGGCCGTGGGATTTATTTTGGGGATGGTCATCGCCCGGCTGCTGAAGTGGGAAAAATTGTCTGTGTAATTAAAAAAGTTAGAGACGATGCGTACAAACAATATCTGGTCAATGGTTAAGCGCCGATACCGGCTTTCCCAAACAGTACAATTGAATTTTGAGATGGGCTTTCCTCAATTCTTGATTGGAGACTGCCGATTAACGGCCGATGGTTGTAATGCGGTCAAAACCAAAAAAATCAGCCTTGCCATGAAAGGCATTGTGCTTGCAGACACCCTTCCTTTGAGCTGGTTTACATCTTCGATCTTCATTCCCTGGAAAACCGCATTGGATGTCCATCTTTCCAATGATGCTGAACGCTGCCGCCTCCATGTTGACGATCCACTGCCCATGACCATTGATCTGCCTTGGTCAAAGGCCTTTACAGATTATGCACAAAAATATGATAAACGATTATGTCCCCACCATTGCCGCCAGCCACATCGTCAGGGGCGGATAAAAGGTGATCAAGGCCAGATCCAGCGCAAGCACGATTAAAAAAGGCATGACCCGACGGCTTACGGCCCCGATGCTGTCACCGGATATAGAGGCAGATACAATCAAGCAGATGCCCATGGGCGGGGTGAGCATGCCAACAGCTAGGTTGGCCACAACGATGACCCCTAGCTGTATCAAGTCGATGCCCAAATCAGGCAGCATTGATGTAATCATAGGTACCAGAAGAATGAGGGATGCTGTTGTTTCGACAAATGTGCCGGCGGCAAGAAGAACAACATTGATAAGCAGCAACAGTAACACTGGATTATCCGTCATGGCCAGCAGGCTGTTGGCCAGAGCCGATGGGATATCCTCAATGGCCGCAATCCATGAAAACACGGCAGCCGTAGAAATAATGAACATCACCACAGACGCGATCACCCCGGCCTGGCCAAATATGGGAAAGAGGTCCTTCACGCCAATTTGTTTATATATGACCATGGACACAAATAAGGCGTACACCACTGCCACCGCAGCCGATTCCGTGGCGGTAAAAATACCAAAAAGGATGCCCCCCAGAATGATCACCGGCGCTCCCAAGGCCAGGAGTGCCCGTTGAAACGTTATCCAGATCCGCTTCAGGGAAAAGGCCGTATCCGGGGCATATCCTTTTCGCCACGCGATAAAAGTAGCGGTTCCGATCAGTGACGTTCCGATAAGCAGTCCGGGTAGAATACCGGCGGCAAATAAACGGGAGATACTGGCCCCAGTAAGAAATCCAAAAATTATCATGGGGATGGACGGCGGAATCACCACCCCCAGGGATCCCCCCGAGGCCTGGACTGCCGCTGAAAAATCAGACGGATATCCCGACCGTTTCATGGCCGGAATCATGACTGCCCCTACTGCAGCAGCATCTGCGGCAGCAGACCCTGAAATTCCGGCAAAAAACATGGCTGACACAATAGAGACCGCAGCCAATCCCCCTGGCAGCCAACCGGTCAGGGCGTTTGCAAAATCAATGAGCCGCTGGGAAATCCCACCCTTTTCCATGATGACTCCGGCATACATGAACAACGGTACTGCCATGAGATGAAAGGAGTCGGTACCTGCCACCATTCGCTGTACGACCATCATCAAGGAAAAATCGCCTTGAGCCAGGATGGCGGCCATGGCGGCTGTTCCAATGGCAATGGCGATGGGGGTGTTGATTAAAAATAGAAAAAACAGGGTGATCAACAATATCTCAGTGGTCATCGGTCCCTGCCTTTAGGCCCCTCAATTCCTGGGTTAAAAATGCCAGGCCGTGGATGATAAATATCACCCCCGACACCGGTACAACAGCCATTATTATCCACTTGGGTAGATTCAAGGCCGGGGTAATCTGCATTCGGACGAACCATGAGAATTCGATCCCCGACCAAATCATCACCGTAAATAATGCCAGGCCGGCCCCATGAGTCACGCATGCAGCCGCCTTCCGCCATTCCGAAGAAAGCCGTTGGTAGAGGACGTCTACCCCAGGATGGGCACCGTAGTAATAGGCCACTGTCGCCCCGAAAAAGGTGAGCCATACCAACAGCATTCGGGCAAGTTCTTCAGACCAGAACAACGAATAGTTGAGGGCATACCGAGAGAACACCTGGACCGCTACAATGACCACCATGACAATGCCCATGAAAGAGATCAAGGCCTGAACCCATCGGTTCAGGTCCTGGCTGAGTCTATTTAGCCAGCGCATGAGTTAGATAATGCTGAACACCTATTTTACCGCGTCCAGGATTTTAACTAAAAGTGTTTGAACTTTTGGATCGGCATACAGGTCCATTTTCTGTAATCCTGCCACCTTGGCGCGGAATGCCGCCACATCTGGCTTTTCAACAACGGCCATTCCCTTTTCCTTGAGCAGGGCCAGGCGTCCAGCATTTTTTCTCCGGTTGATCTGGCGCTGAAATTTGGCTGCCGATTTCATGACCGTGACGATCATCTCCTGGTCTGCAGCTGACAATGTATTGAACCACTGTAAAGAGGCCACGTCAATGTGGGGCGAATACACATGGCGGGTCAAGGTCATGTGTTTTTGAATTTCGTAGAATTTATAGACTTCCATCACCCACAAAGGATTTTCCTGTCCGTCGATGACACCTTGTTCCAGCTCCGTGTAAATGGGCCAGGGCATGGGCGTCGGGTTGGCTCCGAGACTCTGCCAAATGGCTTTGTGCAGGGCAGATGCCATGACGCGAATCTTCAGTCCTTTTACCTGATCCGGCCCGGTGACAGCGGCCTTGTTATTGGTTAAATTTCGGAAACCGTTTTCAGAAAAGCAAATCCCCTTGAATCCAGAGGTTTCAAGGCTTTTCAAAATTTCAGCCCCAAGGGGGCCGTCCAGAATTTCATCGGCCTGGGCATGGTCTTTAAATAAAAAAGGATAATTAATGACTCGGACAATGGGATCAAAGGTATCAAAAGGACCGCCCGTGATCACGCCCATATGGACCGTACCCATTTGGATTTGCTGTAGAATTTCGGTTTCATTACCCAGGGACGCAGAATGGTAAATTTTAACTTTATAGCGGCCGTTAGACTGCTTTTCCATTAGTTCCTTGAATTTTCCTGCAACAATATTCTGGGCGGCCCCAGGTTTGGTCACTACCCCCAGCTTAATGGTAACAGCCTTGGCCTGGACACTGCATGCCAATACCAGACTTGTCAGACTGGCCACTAAAAACAAGCGAATTGCTAACCCCATTTTTTTTATCTTCTCCCCTCCCCCTTTTTTAACATCGTTTAGTCCTATGTATTCAAACTATGGCCTTGAGTCAACTTTTATCGAGAAACGTATCTTGAATGCCATGTCTTTGGACAGGTTTTATTTGGTGGTTTTTAAAGAGACGATCAGATAAAACCATTATTTTTCAGTTTCTTTTTTTATGGAGATACTATTTTATTTCAGATTGTTAAATTGGCTTGGTCTGATCTTCAACTGAGGGGGAGGGGCCACAACAAATCATGAAAGGAACGAATCCGCTCACTCCGTTTTTTCATATCCGTTTGACAAAATATCATTTTTATCTAGAATGGATGTGAATAGTTAAGATTGTAACTTGCATCATCAAGGAGGGTAAAAGGTCAACATGAAATATTACAAATTAATTTTTTCTATTTTTTTACTGCTGGCAGCCTGTATGGCACCTGGCGTGACATGGGCAGATCCCTTTAGTCATACGTTAGAAGTGTTTAAAAAATCAGATGCCGTAAAGCCTTTTTTAAAAAACAATTATGGATATGCCATATTTCCAATGGTGGGAAAAGGCGCCTTTATTGTCGGTGGGTCATACGGAGAGGGCCGGGTATACAGACAGGGCCAGGTAACTGGTCTGGCAAAACTGATGGAAGGCAGCATCGGCTTTCAATTCGGCGGCCAGGCCCTTGCCCAGATTATTTTTTTTCAGGATAAGCGGGCCTATGATGAATTCACCAGCGGTGGGTTTGAATTTGACGGATCCGTCTCAGCGGTGGTTATTACTGCCGGTGCCCAGGCCAAAGTCGGTACGGATGGCGGCACTGCCGGTGCCAGCGCCGGACCCGCCACAGGGGTTCAGGCGGATATTCCTTACTATAAAGGGATGGCTGTATTTGTACATGCCAAGGGTGGTCTCATGATCGAAGCATCTGTGGGCGGGCAGAAATTTACATTTACGCCTTTATAGATCGTCCACGCTTCCCCCTCTCTCTCCATCATTGAGGCCTGTCCGTTCCTTTCTGCCGGAATGGCGACCAAAAACAGCGGTGATGTCCACTGTATCATGGGATGCACATTAAATATACAAATGTAAAGTATATCATTTACTTTATACTTTACATTTGTATTGACATTGTCTCTTTCATCTGACACATTACATAGAGAATAAGGAGAGACAATGAAGCCTCAGCTTACCCAAAAACAGAAAAAATTACTGGATTATTTAAGACAGGAACTGCATCGCAGTGGCACCGTGCCCAGTCTTCGTAAGGCGGCCGGAGATCTGGGCGTCAGCCATGCGGCTGTCAGTCAGACGCTCAAAATACTTGAAGAAAAAGGATATATCCAAAGACAGGGAAGATACAGTAGAACCCTCCGCATTCTAGACGACGGCCTGCAGTGGGACGTGACCCGCGCCCCCGCCATTACCGGAAACCATACAGATGTGGGATTTGCCCACAAACGCATCCCCATTGTGGGTCGGGTTACAGCGGGGCTGCCCATTTACGCCACCCAGGAATGGAACGGCAGTCTTCTGGTGGACGGCGGGCTTTATCCCGGAGACAATCTTTTTGCCCTGAGAATCCAGGGCCAGTCCATGAAAAACGCAGGGATACTGGACCAGGATATCGCCATCTGCCGCCCCCGGCAATACGCCAGAAATCGGGAGATCGTCGTGGCCCTGATCAATGGGGAGGAGGCCACGGTCAAACGCTTTTTCCGTCACTCGGAATACATTGAACTTCGCCCGGAAAACCCTGACTTCTCCCCCCAGACCTATGGGTTTGACGAGATCTTGATCCAAGGGAAAGTGATCGGTATCATCCGGCCGACCGATGCCATGGAGACCGATTAAGGGCCATGGCACACGTATTCACAGGGACCAGCGGCTACTCCTACGGAGAATGGGTGGACGCCGGGGTGTATCCCCAGGGGACCCACGCCGCCAACATGCTCACGGCCTATACCCGCCATTTCAACGCCGTGGAATTAAATTACACCTGGTACCAGATGCCTAAGCCCGCGTCCCTTGAACGAATGGCAGCCCAGGTGCCGGCCGATTTCATGTTCAGTCTCAAATTGACCCGGACCCTGACCCACGAGGTGGACAACACGCCGTGGACGGCCCGCCCCTGCCACAATTGTTTCCCCGACTGGACGTGGTCACCAATCCAGACCTGGTGTATTTTCGTCTCCACGGCCGCAACAGCCAGGGCTGGCGCTCGGGTAACATGCAAAAACAGTTCGACTACGACTACAGCGAAACCGAACTTCGGGAAACCGCAGCCGTTTTCACCGAAACGCTTATGCCCGGCACCCGGACCGGAGCAGTTTTTTTTAATAATCATGTCCGGGGCCAGGCCCCGAAAAACGGCCTGCGCCTGAGGGGCATCCTCTCTGGCAATTAATCCCGTGCGGCCGCGTTCGATCATCCATCTGAACATTGCAGACTTTGCCGCAGGTATTGAAAGCTGCATCCAGCCGTCCCTGAAAAACGAGCCTTTGGTCATCGCCCCCACAGGTGCGCCCCGGGCTGTGGTATATGACATGAACGAAAAGGCGTTCAGAGAGGGCATCCGAAAGGGGATGCCCTTGGCCCGGGTGAAACGGATTCACAAAGGGATCCCCATTCTTCCACCCCAGTTCAACCGGTACGAAGGGGCAATGAGGGAACTTTTCAACCATAGCAAAGCCTACACCCCGGCCGTGGCGTCCGGCATCCGGGACGGCCACCTGTTCCTGGACATCACCGGGACTGGCCGCCTATACGGACCGCCCCCGGATGTGGCGTTCCGATTGAAAAAGACCATTAAAAAAGAGATGGGACTGGATCCCATCTGGTCCCTGGCCACAAGCAAACTGGTGGCCAAAGTCGCCAGCCGGGTGGTTAAGCCCGTGGGGGAGTATATCGTCGGCCCTGGGGAGGAAGACGCCTTCCTTGCGCCGTTGCCCGTCACCTTGCTTCCTGGCCTCAGTCCTGCGGAAATCCAAGCGGCCATGAAGTTCAACCTGGTAAAAATCTCACAGATCCGATCCTTGACACCTGCCCAGATGGAGATTCCCTTCCCCGGCCGGTCCAAGGCGGTGATGCACCTGCTCAAAGGCATTGATCCAGAACCCGTAACGGCCTTTCGCCCGGACCGCCCTTGGGGCAGCCATGAATTTTCTGGGGACACCAATCGGTCGGCGACGCTGAAGGCCGGGGTGGCCATGGCCGTATCAGATCTGACTGCCCGGCTCCGGCAGCAAAACAGCCACCTTTGCACCTTGACCCTCGCCATTTCATACGTCGATGGGATCTGTCACAAAAAGTGGCTCCCGGCAAGGGGCTGTCGGGAGCCGGAGGTGTTCAAACAGGCTTGGCAGCTGTTTCAAAGGGCCTGGCATCGAAGGGTTCGGATTCGGCATATTTCCCTCTCCTGTACCACGGCCCTAAATGCTCCGGTACAAGGGGATCTGTTTCAGTCTGACCCCTCATCCCGGCAGATCGGCGAACGTCGCCTGGCCGATGCCATGGACCAGATCCGTGCCCGGTTCGGAAAAACCGCTGTGGGACCGGCCGCAGTTTTGGCCGCGTTATGATCCCTCTCACGACCCGATCCCATTATTCTTTGATGTGGGGGACAGCATCGGTCCGGGCGCTGTGCGCCCACGCCCGGAAACTTGGGTACCGCACTTTGGCCCTGACAGATACAGATAACCTGTATGGGCTGTGGCCCTTTTTGTCCGCCTGTAAAGAATACGGGTTGCACCCCATCATTGGTGCAGAGATCACGGACCCGTCATGCCATTGGCGGGCTGTCTGTCTGGTTAAAAATGACACGGGATACGCCAATCTGTGCCGCCTGTTGACCCGGCGTCACAGGGATACGGCCTTTTCATTGAAACACGCAGTCCCTAGATTGGGGCACGGGCTGGTGATTCTCACCCAGTCCCCAGAATTGCTCACCCACTGGCACAGCCTCTCCCTTGAGGGGTGTCGTCTGGACCTGGTTGCGGCCCTGCCCCGGTCTCCGCGTTCCCGGGCCCATCCCCTATGTCGCGTCTCCCTTGAGCGGGATATCCCCTTGGCAGCCACCCCAGGCAGCTTTTTTCTCGACCCCGGAGATCATGGCATCCACACCATGCTCAGGGCCATTGACAAAAACACCTGTCTTTCTCGGCTGGGACCCGGTGATATGGCGCCGCCAAATGCCTTTTTGGCTGGACCCACGTATTACGCCAACAAATTTGCGATTATGCCCCAGGCCCTTCAAGCCACCCATCGCATTGCGGAGCGGCTCACATACAAAGGCCCGCAATTTGGTATTGTCATGCCCCCCTTTGACCTGCCGTCCGGGACCTCCGCCCCGGCCCTGCTCCGGGAAAAAACCCTGGCTGGTGCCAGGAATCGATACGGCCTCCCGCTGAACCTGGAGGTGACACAGCGCATTGACCATGAACTTAAGATCATCAACCAGAAACACTTTGCCACCTATTTTCTGGTGGTGGAAGATATCGTCCGACACGCCAGCCGAACCTGCGGCCGGGGGTCTGGCGCGGCCTCCATTGTGGCCTATTGTCTGGGCATCACCAATGTGTGCCCGATCAAGCACAACCTGTATTTTGAGCGATTTCTCAATCCAGGTCGCCAGGACCCGCCCGATATTGATGTGGATTTTGCCTGGGATGAGCGGGATGCCATCCTGAATAGGGTCCTCACTGAATTTCAGGGGCAGTCCGCCATGGTGGCTTCTCACATTTTGTTTCAACCCAGGATGGCAGTGAGGGAAACTGCGAAAGTGTTTGGCCTGCCCGACGCAGAAATTAAAAAGGTTACAGATCGCTTGCCCTGGTTTTGGCGAAGGGATGAGGCGGCAAAGAGTCTGTTGGACCGGATCAAAACCCGCCCGGAATTCAAGGATATGGATTTCCCCCAACCCTGGCCCAGAATCATGTCCCATGCCCAGGCCCTCACTGGCATTCCCAGATACCTGTCCGTCCATCCCGGTGGTGTGGTCATCACCCCAAAGGCCATTGATCGCTATGTACCAGTCCAGACTGCACCCAAGGGGGTCCCCCTGATCCAATGGGAAAAAGAGGACACAGAGGCTGCCGGCCTGGTCAAGATTGACCTTTTGGGCAACCGCAGCCTGGGTGTCATCCGTGACTGCATCGCAGCCATTACACAAAATCAGGGCGATTTCAAAGATTTTTCTGAATTAGACCCGGAAGATGATCCCGCGACTCAGACCCTGGTGGCCCAAGGTCAGACCATGGGCTGTTTTTATATCGAGAGCCCTGCTATGCGGCTGCTCCAGAAAAAATCTCGTACCGGGGATTTTGACCACCTGGTTATCCATTCTTCCATTATCCGTCCGGCCGCCAATGAATTTATCCAGCAATACTTGAAGCGACTGCATACCGGCGTCTGGGATCCCATTCACCCGCTGCTCGGTGACCTGCTGGATGATACCTTTGGTATCATGGTCTACCAGGAAGATGTTTCAAGGGTAGCGGTAAAGCTGGCCGGATTCAGCCACATCGAAGCTGATGGGCTGCGAAAAATTTTATCCAAAAAAGACAAGGAACGAAAAATGTCTGCCTATCATCGGGCATTTATCTCCGGGGCGGAGGCAAATGGCGTTGCCAGAGCAGACATTGATAAAATCTGGGAAATGATCACTTCTTTTTCCGGGTATTCGTTCTGCAAACCCCACTCCGCCTCCTATGCCCGGGTCTCCTTCCAGGCCGCCTATCTGAAAACCCATTATCCAGCGGAATTCATGGCGGCAGTTCTCTCCAACCAGGGCGGTTTTTATTCTACTTTTGCCTATGCGTCCGAAGCCCGCCGTATGGGTATTAAAATTTCAGGACCGGATATTCATAAAAGTCAAATGGCATGGACCGGGATTGCTAACCGTATGAGAATCGGATTTATGGCGATTAAAGGGCTTACCGGCGCCACCATGAAAACGATCATCAAGATGCGGGCAATCGCCCCTTTTGCTGATCTTTGGGATTTCCTGTCGCGAATATCCCCCAGGGAAGATGAATTCACGGCCCTGGTCCACAGCGGGTGTTTGGACAGCCTGAACACCGGAAACAGCCGGGCCGTACTCCATTGGATCTACGCCTTATGGCGACGCAATTTGGCGTGCAGCAAAGGATCGAATGACATCGCAGGCACCCTATTTAACAAAGCGGGTTTTTCTTCCGATGTTGCACCCGCGATACCCGATCTTCCCCAGGACATCCCTGACCAGGTGATGCGTCAAGAATTTGATGTGCTGGGCTTTCAGGTCGAAAACCATCCCATAACCCGATACAAGACCCATATCCAGAATGCCCATGCTGTGAAAGTGATCGACCTTCCAAAAGTTATCGGTAAAACCGTCACGGTGGCCGGGTGGCTCATCACGGGTAAAGTGGTTCGAACCAAGCACGGAGACCCCATGAAATTTTTAACATTTGAGGATGAAACTGGAATCGTTGAAACGGTATTTTTTCCTAAGGCCTATGCCCGATTCTGCCATATTTTAGCGTATGGTCCCCCATTTTTATTGACCGGAAAAGTCGAATCTGAATGGGGGGCTGTGACCCTCACCGTTTTCTTTTCTCGAAAGATATTATAAGGGCAATGGACCAACCCTGTCGTCTATCAGGCATACATGGCGGCACGCCGAGAAAAAAATCCCCAAATTGCCCTGGGGCAGGTGTTCAGAAAAATAAGCAGTGGATTTGGGACCACTGAGATGCTTGATAATAGTTTTATGATTTGCTATTTTTTTTCAAGCAAATAGGAAATTCATATAGGGCTAAAGCGAAAACACCAAAATCCATTTGCCCGCCTCCTTATTCTTGTTTTTTATTACAGGAACTGAGGCGTAAGGTACCAACGCATGTTACGGTTGCATGACATTTATCTGCTGTTAGTTGAGACGGTCAAAGAATGGGAGGATCGTGAATCGAAACTCTAAAAGGACAGTCGTTATTGGCCGAAAATCATTTGTAACGCCCTTTAGCTTGACTTTGGTAAACGATGGCGGGCAAATGGTGGAATGTACAAAATTACTTCGGATTGTGCCTGGGAAACGTGCCGTGCTCTTGGGTCGCTGGTGTTTACAGCCGGTGGTGGTAAAGCTGTTTTACAAGAGGTTCAAGATCCGCAAACACGTTAATGCGGAAATAAAAGGGAATCGGCATTTGAGAGCGGCTGGCATTCGCACTGCCAAGATTCTCTATTCTGGACCAGTGACGGGTAGCCATGCAAAGGCATTGGTGTTTGAGGCCCTTCTCCCCTCCAAAGAACTTGGAAGCATGGCGAGCTCAGAATTGGATGCCAGTCAACGCATCGTCTATTTTGAAATGCTCATGGCCATGATTGCTCGGATGCATGAGAACGGCCTAATACACAATGACCTTCATTTGGGAAATTTTCTGATCAAGAATGGGGCGTTGTATGCGGTAGATGCCGCATCATTGAGAAAAAAAGCTCGAAAGGGTAAACTCAGCAGGGAAGCGAGTTTGAACAATCTGGCAGTGCTCTTTGCACAGCCGGATTTCAACGTGAAGGGGCGGTTCAGAGAACTGGTTTCGATTTATTGTAAAACCAGAGACATTGCCTGCTCAGATGAATTGCTTGCTGAACTGAAACAACGTATAACCCGAAGCCAACGCATCAGAATGCAAAAATATTTAAAAAAAAAGTACCGGGCATCGACTGAAACCGTATGTCAAAAAACATGGAATAGCTTTGCCCTTTGTAAGAGAACCTTTTATACACCGGCCATGGCTGACTTTCTTGAGCATCCAGATGTTGCCTTTGAGCCATCAAAATCCACCATGTTAATGCGTGGCGACACTGTTAGCGTTGCGAAAGTCAGGGTCGATGATCGGGTTTTTGTGGTTAAACGTTACGACGTGAAACATCCTTTTCATCTGCGGGGGCTGTACGGTATTAAAAGTTGGGCGAAACGGTTCTGGTTCAATGGTCACAAGTTCATGGCACATGACATCAGCACTCCAGCCCCTATTGCATTGAAAAAGATTGGCTTTGGCCCGTTAAAACGACGAGCCTGGTTGATCTGTGAACATATTGAGGGGATCAGTGTTCGGGACTATGTTCAGGCTTGCTTGCCTGCCGATCAAGATGACATCTCAAAACAGATTCTTGATATTTTTAATCGCCTTCAAACACTTCGCATTAGTCACAGCGATATTCAGGGCACCAATATGATAGTCCATCAAGGAAAGGTCTATCTCATTAACCTTGATAAGATCGTCGCCCATAAAAACATGACGAAATTCAAAAGCGCAAGCCGCAAGGATGTAGAACGGTTTATTAAAAAATTATTAAGCGAAAATACTGATCATGGTCAGCATTAATTTGAATAGGATGCTATTTTGCCAGGATCACTGTGGCTTTAATTGAAGGATTCACTTAATTTTTTTACATGAAAGACCGATGCAACCCCAGTCCGTTCTTTCAGTGTTTGTTGTCGGCAAACCGTGGTGAAAGACCCAGTCGGCCCATTGCCGTTATTTTTGCTTTGCTCTGAAAATACCTTCGGCTTTCGAACTATTAAGTTGTCGCAAAAACCAGCCCCCCGGGCTTTGTCGGTATTTGAGGGCTGGGACCATAGAAATATCCATACCAAGTCTCCACCACTACTTACTCCCGGCAGAGTTGCGCCAAACGCACCGGTGTTACAATCAATATGACCGTTGACTAAATCAGCAATTGACCAGGTTGTCCCATTTATTTAACCCAAGGTTTAAGCTGGAATACATACTTTTTAGTATTAAATGCTTCATTGAGACTATTCAACGCCCATTTTACTGGTTTTATTTGAATGCGTTAAAACGTATTGACATGGAATCGATTTTAATTTATTTTAAGATTCTTGTGTGCCCAGGTAGCTCAGTCGGTAGAGCAGGGGACTGAAAATCCCCGTGTCAGCAGTTCAATTCTGTTCCTGGGCACCATATTTTGGATGTTGTGTCCCCATCGTCTAGCCCGGTCCAGGACACCGGCCTTTCACGTCGGCGACAGGGGTTCGAATCCCCTTGGGGACGCCATCTGAAATACGAACAGGGCCGTTAACTCAGTTGGTAGAGTATCTGCCTTTTAAGCAGAGAGTCGTTGGTTCGAGCCCAACACGGCCCACCATTAAAACGTTTAAGGGCACTTTAACGTGCATCTGAGGGCCGGCCGTTTTAACCCGATACCTCTGATAAAAATTTTCAGTTTCTTGAACCACATACTTTTAAAAAAAATGAGCAGTACGCCTGGTTCCTTTCAAGCGTTTGGTTGGGTGATATCTTTTGCCGTTTTTTGAGGCGTATCTGTTACCCATGTGTTAAGGCTTTTACCACTCTTTCGTGCCTGGAGAACAAGTGTCTTATGTCGTTCTGGGCCAACCGACCCCCTTCCTTCAAAAATGCCAGCACCAAGTGCTAAAAATAACGATTCAATATTTGGCCATGCTATATCTGATCGCTCTGGTTTTTCAAATATTCTTTCAAGGGGTTGCCGTTGCTTTTTATTCATGAATATTTTGAGGACAGTCATTACCATACCCAACACTGCGTTAAACGCCCTTTTTTGTTTGCAAGTACGCCAGACAAAATCAAGGGTACCATATGTATTTTCTAGTATACATGGGCCTGTCACACCTGTTTTGGGGTTGAAGCTTGGTTCGATCTTTGTTAAACACATAAGATAATTAGTAGCGCAACGCGCAGATCATATCGTAGTTCACATCAAAGGGTTGAAAAAATGGCGAACAAGAGAAACGTTCTGGTCACTGGCGCCGATGGGTTTATTGGCAGTCATTTAGTTGAGAGGCTGCTTGACGCAGGCCATCAGGTAACAGCATTTGTTTATTATAATTCATTCAATTCTTGGGGCTGGTTAGATACATTATCTAAAGAGAAATTATCACAGATTGCAATTTTTGCTGGCGATATCCGTGACCCCAATGGCGTCTTAGAAGCCGTAAAAGGGATGGATGATGTCTACCATTTGGCCGCATTGATTGCGATACCGTTTAGTTATCATTCTCCAGATAGCTATGTGGATACCAATATCAAAGGGACCTTAAACATTCTTCAAGCATGCCGCCAGTGTGGCATCTCACGTTTGCTGGTGACATCAACGTCTGAAGTGTATGGGACTGCCAAGTATGTGCCTATTGATGAAGATCATCCTTTTCAAGGCCAATCGCCATATGCTGCGACGAAGATCGGCGCAGATCGCATCGCGGAGTCATTTTATAGATGCTTTGGCCTGCCTGTGACGATTGTAAGGCCATTTAACACCTATGGCCCCAGACAATCCGCAAGAGCCGTTATCCCCACCATTATTGGGCAATTACTTTCAGGGAAAGAAGAAATCAAGCTGGGCGCATTAAGCCCGACAAGAGATTTTAATTATGTCAAGGATACGGTAAATGGCTTTGTAGAGATTGCGAAAAGCGATAGAACGATCGGTGAAGAAATCAATATTGCAACATCTAAAGAAATTTCCATTGGAGATATTGCAAATGAACTTGTGCAGCAGATCAATCCTGCTGCAACGATAATTTGTGATGAAGAGAGGTTGCGTCCTGAAAAAAGTGAAGTGAACAGGCTGTTGGGCTGCAATAAGAAGATTATGGCACTGACGGCATGGGAACCCAAATATGATCTTGGCACCGGAATAAAAGAAACTATCAACTGGTTTAAACAGGATACGAATTTGAGCAAATATAAGACGGATATGTACAATGTATGAGGACGTCGTTGCATTTATTCGGTCTATCTACCAAACAGATGAATTCATTCCGTTACATGCGCCCAGATTTGACGGCAATGAGAAGACATACTTGACCCATTGCATTGATAGTACCTTTGTTTCATCGGTTGGTGAATATGTTACCCGGTTTGAAAAGATGTGTGCGGCCTATACCGGTTCAAAACATGCTGTGGTAACCGTCAATGGGACATCGGCGCTTCATGTCGCATTAGAATTAAGTGGCGTGAATCAGTGCGATGAGGTGCTAACCCAGGCGCTGACGTTTGTGGCAACAGCAAATGCCATCACATATTGTGGGGCATCGCCATTTTTTATTGACGTTGATCTGGATTCTTTAAGTTTGTCGCCCGAC
>PDWJ01006015.1_pt1 | contig 14664 bp, 11 predicted proteins | sample 1430881 | NCBI WGS metagenome assembly PDWJ01 (sample SAMN01162460, study PRJNA174530) | Oral metagenome, whole genome shotgun sequencing project. | biome: Marine environment; feature: Marine mammal; material: Swab sample of the gingival sulcus; isolation source: swab sample of gingival sulcus... | reverse complement strand
TTTATTGACAAAGACTTAATTAAGGTTATCACCGGATTAAGGCGTTGTGGCAAGTCTGTTTTGCTAAAACAAATTCAAAATCTACTTTATAAAAGAGGTGTCGCGGCTGACCAGATTTTATACTATAATTTGGAAGATATGGCCAATCGCCACTTATTGGTTGATTATAGGTTACACGATGAAGTAGTTGAGCGGCAAAAAAAGATAGCGCGTCGTCTTTATATTTTTATTGATGAGATACAGGATTTAGATGACTGGCAACGAATTATCAATTCTTGGCGTGCCAGCCTTGACTGTGATATTTACATCACTGGGTCAAATGCTAATTTGCTGGCAGGGGAGCTCGCTACCTATATCGCCGGCCGCTATATTGCGTTTCAGGTGCAGCCTTTTGATTTTAATGAATTTTATCAAGCCTATCGTCAGAGCTATCCCGACATATCAAAAAAAGATGCTTTTCTGAAATATATTTTCTTTGGCGGTATGCCGTTTTTGTCGCAACTCAACTATGACGAAGCCGCTTCACAGCAGTATTTAAACGATATTTTTAAATCGGTTATCATTAAGGATATCGTCTTGCGCAACAATGTCAGAAATGTCGCTTTATTAGAGAGACTTATTAATTACTTTATCAATCAAATAGGCCAACCGTTTAGTGCATCGCGTCTGTCTAAGTTTTTAAAAAGTGAAAACCGAAAAGCCGCACCAGAGACTATTTTGAATTTTGTGCACGCTTGTGAAAACGCATTTTTACTAAAAAATGTAGCTCTAAATGATTTAAATGGCAAGCAGCTGTTGACAATTTACAACAAGTATTATTTAGTTGATCACGGCATACGGCAGGCGCTTTTTAAAAATAATCAACGCGATATTGGCTTGGTGCTAGAAAACATTGTTTATAATGCACTTGTTAAAAAAGGCTACAGTATCAGTATTGGCCGCATTGGCAATTCTGAAATCGATTTTGTCTGCGAAAGACATGGCGAAAAGCTCTATGTGCAGGTTTGTTATTTATTGGCAAGTCCGGAGACGATTGCCAGAGAATTTAACAATCTTAAAAAGGTTAATGATTTGTATCCAAAAGTCGTGCTATCAATGGATGAAATTGATTTTAGCAGAGATGGCATTAAGCATCTTAATATTATCGATTTTTTAACGCATTAACTATAAACGGTTGCTTAGGGTTATTAAATAGAAAGGTTGGAATAAAACAAAGAGGTCATGATGAAAGTTGTAATTTACGTAGAAAAAGATGTTTATCCATTGGATTTTGCAATCCCTTATGAAATGTTTTCACAGGCTGGTGCTGAGGTGCAGCTAGTCGCAGCTGATCCGGGGCAGTTAGCGACGGCAACCGGTTTAACCATTGCCGTTAAAAATGGTCTAACTACAGCAAAAGATGTTGATTTGTTGTGGGTTTGCGGTTCTGTATCGAGTGATAAGATCGATTCAAGCACATTGACTTGGCTTAATACTGTGGCGCAAAGCGCAAAGCTGACGGTTGCCATTTGCAGCGGCGTTAGGCATCTAATTGAGGCGGGTGCACTGCGCAATAAGACAGTTTCACTTAATAAGGAAGCGCAAAAAAAATATAAGATATTGCAACTGACGCCACTATATCAGAGTCTTGTCAGAGATGATAATTTGATTACGGCAAACAGTCATGGTGCCGTTTTTAGAGCGACGCTACTGGCGATTGAAGCGCTGTTCGGCAGTGCGGTGTTAGCGGATATCAAAAGCCGTTATGCAATTGTCGATTTTATAGAACAGACTAACGATGAACGCATATTTCGCAAGTTGAGCAAGCAAGACGACAAATACAATGCCCGTTATTTAAAAGAGATTAAAAAAGTAAGTGATGATAAAAACTGTGTCTTATATGCTTATGCCGGCATGTCGGCAGTCGACTATTTGGTGGCAGATGCCTTTGCCAGTCAGATGGGCTATAAAATTGAGCGCATTGCCGATCAGCGGGGCACAGTTGAAACGTTGCGCGGTGGCTATGAAATTGTGGTTAACGCCGCCATTCAAAACCATCGTCAGGCAAAGCTATTGTTCGTGCCGGGTGGTCAGATTGAAGCGCATTTGGTCAATCAGTTTTTAATGCACTGGTTTGTCGGCATTTGCACGGCATCTTATCGTGTGATGACAGTCGGCAGCGCCGAACAGTTGCTGGGTGTCACGGGGTTGTTAAAAGAAATTGATCCTGATGTTTTAGCCAATTTGGCACTTGGTGAGGGCAAGTATATGATGGTTGCGCATTTTGTAGAAATAGCGCGCGCCCTGTTAAACATCGCTAGCGCCGAAAATGAAAAACGCGCCTTATTGACGGCGCGTCATTTTGGGTTTTCAGTGGATTATAATTAGACAAAGCGTTATGCATAGTGTAGGCGGCCTTTTGGCAACGGTACTTCTTTACCCAGTAACTGAGCTGTTTCAATCCATTCATCAATTACCACCTCGGCATTTAACAGTGCTTCTTGCCTTGTTTTGCCGTCTGCCATTGCACCAGCAAGTTCGGGAATTTCTGCAATAAATGCCTTATCTTCTTCGCTCCAATATAGTATTATTTCATAATTGTACATAAAGCGCTCTCCTTTAATGCGTCGCTCAAATGACATAGATGGTGTCAGGCACAAGTGAGCAACAGTGCAGCTGTTTGCGAGTCGCTGCCTGACACCGAAAGCCAAAAGGGAAAGCAAAACCTTTTGCAAAAAGCTGCATTGTGTCATCTCGACCGTAGTGGAGAGATCTCACTTTTAAACCCGAGATTTCTCGACTATTCGCTATGCGCCGCTCGAAATGACCAGTTACCTGCTCTTTAATAAGTTATCAACAACCACATTTAAAATATAGCATTATAACAGTTATTAGTCAATTTTTATTGCCTTTTTACTTGATTTATAGAAGCAATTCTGCTAGAATACAATTGAACACATGAATATATGAGCATATGAGAATAAAAAATACAAGGAGGCGCTATGATAGACGAAAAACTGCAAATTGATTTAAGTGAATTTTTTAAGATGTTTGGCGATCCGACGCGCCTTAAAATATTAATGCTATTACGCGAGGGCGAGTTTAACGTTTCAGAAATAGCCGAAAAATTGCAAATGAGCCATTCCAGTATTTCGCATCAGCTGGGTACGTTTCGCCAACAGCGCGTCGTTAGATTTAGAAGGGAGGGAAAGGCGATCAACTACACACTGGACGACGAGCACGTTGAACAGCTACTAGATATTGCAGTTGATCACTTATGTCACCGATGAAACACGAATACAGCCTAGAAAACCTATCTTGTGCGCATTGTGCAGCTAAAATTGAAGAACGTTTTAGCAAAGATCCCAACTATAAAGAAGTAGTACTCGATTTTTCGCGCAAGTCGCTTTACTTTGAAAGTGAAGCGGCGGTTGATGCCGATGCAGTAGCACGTGAGATTGATAAAATTGAATCGGGTATTTTGGTTATCGATAAAAAACAGTTAAAAGCGCAACAAAAAGCTGAGCGCCAAGCGGCTATTGCCGCCCAGCGTGTAAAACTTGATGTGTCCGACCATCAATGTGATGTTCATGGTCACAATCATGAACATCCGCATGGTCACGAACACGGTCATGGTCACGAACACGCTCATGGCCACGATCACGGTCATGGTCACGACCACAGTCATGGTCACGACCACAGTCATGGTCATGAACACGGTCATAAGCACGACCACGCTCATGGTCACAGCCATGACCATGGTGGTACTGGCTTTGGTCAGACGGTGCGCGCCTATTTGGCGGAAAACAAAAAAATGCTCGGGCGCATTATCGTCGCCTTAGTTTTATTTTTTACAGCTTTGTTGGTGGGGCACGACAATCTTTACGCTCGCCCTATGCTGTTAATTGCCTATATTGTCATCGCCTATGATGTGCTCTATTATTCTGTCAAAAATGTTGCAAGAGGCAATTTTTTCGACGAAAACTTTTTGATGAGTGTGGCGACAATTGGTGCATTTGCGATCGGCCAGTTTGACGAAGGCGTCGCCGTTATGATCTTCTATCAAATCGGTGAATTTTTACAAGAAATGGCAGTTGATAAGTCGCGTCGTTCGATTGCCGAAAAAATGGACTTGCGCGTCGAAACTGTTCGGTTGGCGACGGCCGATGGCTATCGCGAATGCTTGCCGGAAGACGTTGCAGTTGGTGACGTTATCATCGTTCAACCCAACGAAAAACTGGCTTTAGACGGCATTGTCAAAAGCGGTCAATCGTTTATGAAAACGGCTAGTATAACCGGCGAATCGCGTCCTAAAAAGGTTACAGCCGGCGATACTGTGCTAAGCGGTTTTATCAATGGTGAAGCCGAATTGACAGTAGAGGTAACGGCGGCTTATGAAGATTCGACCGTTTCCAAGATTATTGAATTGGTCGAGCGCGCATCATCTAAAAAGGCTAAGGTCGAGCGCTTTATTACGCGTTTTGCCAAATACTATACGCCGACGGTTGTCATTTTGGCCTTGTTGGTGGCGGTTTTACCGCCGCTTATTACCGGTGATCCGTTTCCGCTATGGATCTACCGCAGCTTAATCTTTTTAGTTGTTAGTTGCCCTTGCGCCCTCGTGCTGTCGATACCGCTTGGCTTTTTTGCCGGTCTCGGTGCAGCGGCGCGCGCCGGTGTCGTCATCAAGGGTGGTAACTACTTGGAGCAGTTGGTCAATTTAAAGACGATTGTATTTGATAAAACCGGTACGCTCACCAAAGGCAATTTTAAAATTGCCAAGCTGACAGCAACTGCCGATTATTCAGAACAAGAACTATTAGCATTGGCAGTGGCCTGTGAACAGCACAGCAGTCACCCGATTGGCAAGGCAATTGTCGACGATGCCAGCGTTGCGGCGGCAGATTTAACGGTTGACAGTTTTAGTGAGATATCCGGTCGCGGTATTAAACTGGTTAGCAACGGCGATGTTTACGCGCTGGGTAGTGCTAAACTGATGAAGGAACTAGCTGTGACTTACAGCGCAGTCGAGCCGCATTTTACGGTGGTACATATTGCTAAAAACAATCAGTATTTAGGTAATATTTGCTTGGCGGATGAAATAAAAGCGGAGGCCAAACAGATGATAGCCGAGCTTGATGATGTTGAAACGGTGTTAATCAGCGGTGATGCTGCAGCGGTTGCAACGGCAGTAGGCGAACAAGTTGGCATTAAAGCGACTTACGGTGGCTGTATGCCGGCTGACAAAATGCGCATTGTCGAACAGTATCAAGCCAATGACAAAACGGGTACGCTATTGTTTGTCGGCGATGGCAGCAATGATGCTCCGGTCTTGGCGGCGGCTGATGTCGGCATGGCGATGGGTGGCGTTGGCACCGATGTGGCGCTAGAGGCAGCTGATATGATGATTATGGAAGACGATTTATTGGCGATTCCCAAAGTGGTCACAATTGCTCAAAGGACAATGCGCATTATTTATCAAAATATTTCATTTGCTTTGGGTATCAAGATATTAGTTATGATATTGGGCATTTTTGGCATTGCCAATATGTGGTTGGCGGTCTTTGCCGACGTTGGTGTTACGCTGTTGGCGGTGCTTAATGCCTTACGTATTTTATGGCATCGTTATTAAGTGGAAAGTCGAAAGCAGTGGAAAGGAGCAATTGTGTCATCTCGACCGAAGTGGAGAGATCTCGCCTTTAGAACCGAGATTTTTCGATTCCGGCTCCGCCTTCACTCAAAATGACATAAAGGCAGTGGAAAACGGAAAGTGGAAAGCGAAAAACCAAAGCAAAATAAAAGAACAAAATAACTCCCTTGGCAGTTTTTGCTAAGGGAGTCTTTATGCGAGATTTCTCGACTACCCACCACTTCGTAGTGCTACACTCGAAATGACACCAATAAAGACCAAAATTAAGTCAGTTCAATAAACTGCTCAATTTGCCTTTCGATAATGCCGAGTGATGCCAACCAAAAATCCTTTTTGGTAACGTCGATGTCCATGCTGGCGGCAACCGCTTTGACATTCATGCGGGTGGTGTTTTTTAGCAGCTGATTGTAGTCAGCAATAAAGTTGGGGCGGCCCTTTTGGTATTCGGCATAAAGCCCTAGGGCAAACAGCATGCCAAAGGCATAGGGATAATTGTAATAGTTGTAGTCAACTGAATAATAGTGTGGCTTGCAAGCCCACATATAAGGGTGACGATAATTTTGGTCAAGACCGTCGCCATAGCTCTGGGCTTGGGCATCGAGCATTAGGGTCTTTAATTGGTCAACCGACAGGGGGCCGTTTTGTCTATTTTCAAAGACGGCTTTTTCAAAGATAAAGCGCGACAGAATATCGACGATAATTTGCGTTGCGGTGGCAAGCGATTGCTCCAGTATAAAAATGGCCTCGTCTTTATCGGCTTTGGCGGCTGCAGCGTTGCTGACGATGGTTTCGCAGAAGATGCTGGCAGTCTCAGCCAGCGGCATCGGGTAGTCGGCCATTAAGATATGTTCATCGAACAATTGGCTGTTATGATAGGCGTGACCCAGTTCGTGCGCCAGTGTTCTAACACCATTGAAACTGCCGTCAAAATTCAGCATTACACGGCTTTCTGACCGACCGATAATCGGAGCACAGAAGGCACCGCCGCGTTTGCCTTTGCGCGGTTCGACATCGATCCAGTTGTTGTCAAAGGCTTGCTTGGCGCTGGCGCGCAACTCGTCCGAAAAACTGCCAAAATTATCGAGTACAAATTGCTTAGCTTCATTATAATTGTATTTTTTGCTTTGACCAATTGGTGCAAACAGATCGTAAAAGGGCAGACCGGCATCGTGACCAAGCAGTTTGGCCTTGCGTTTTAAATATTTTCTAAAGATCGGCAATTTATCTTCAATAGCACTGATCATGGCGTCCAGTGTGGCTTGGTCTAGCCGCGAGTTGTGAACAGCTTCCGCTAGAGCGTTGTCAAAACCGCGCATTTTAGAAGTGATATTGACATCGCCTTTGATGTTATTTAGTGAGGCGGCGATGCTATCCTCTACTTTTTGATAGGCGGCCAGCTCAGTTTGGTAGGCGCGCTTACGTACAGCGGCGTCGGGGTGCATCGCCAGATTGCGCAACATCGACAGAGTCAGCGTCTGTTTTCTACCGTCCAGTTCAATTTCGGCTTGTAAGTCGCCGGTCAGTTTGGCCATTAAATCACCCCAAGCGGTTGCACCGACTTGACGTAATTTGGCCAATAGAACCTCTTCTTTTTCAGTCAACAGATAGTTGGCATTTTGTTTTATTTCATGTAAGAAAAAGTGGTGTTCTTTGATTAAATTGCTGCTGACATTGGCGATGGTGTCATCGTCAAAAGCGGCCACCCATTTTTGAAATTTGACCATCGGCGCCGCCAGCTGTGCATTGATTGCACCGAGTGTATCGATGTACCTAATTGCCGTTTGATCGCTCGAATCAACTGCAAAGGTGAGCTGTGCGTAGACTGACAGCGGGTGCAACAGTAATAAGGTATCGCTCATTTTTTTGATATAGTCAGTTGCGCCGGTTTCAAAATTGTCACCTAGTTGCAGTGCATCCAATTCATGTATTGACGATTTTAGTTTTGTTAGATCATTTTGAAAGGCAGTGCTCTCAAATGATGGATAAATGGTTGATAGATCCCAATAAGTCATATGGTCCTCCTTGTTTTGTGTTGTAACATCCCTCATTATACCCATTAAATTTATATTCAATTGTATTTAACCCCAGATTATTTTGTCATTTTTAGTTTTTTTGCTTCAATATTACGCTAAAAAGGTGTAGAATAGAAAAGAACTAGGAGGTGTTTTATGAGTTGGCCAATTGTATGGGTTGTCGTCGCAATTGTCATGGCAATTATCGAAGCTGTCACATTGGGTTTGACGACGATTTGGTTTGCGGCCGGTGCCTTAATTACCATAGTTTTTGCTTGGTTTGGGTTGCCTTACTATGTGCAAATTGTCGCTTTTTTAGCTGTATCATTTATTCTATTGGTCTTGACTCGCCCGATTATCAAAAAGTATTTGAAAGTTGGTGAAGTTAAAACCAATGTCGATAGCTTAATTGGCAAATCGTGCATTGTATTAAGCGATATTACTGAGCATAAATATGGTCAAGTAAAGTTGGCTGGTCAGGTTTGGACAGCCAAATCGCAAACCAATGAAACCATTTTAGCAGGAGAAGAAGTAACAGTCAGCAGTGTTGAGGGCGTCAAGCTCATCGTAAGCAGAATAGGAGGATAGCATGGGTGGTAATATTTTAGGATTTGTTTCTTTTGTTGTCATTGTCATATTTATTATTGGGTTGATTATATCCAATATTCGCATCGTTCCGCAGGCTAATGCTTTTGTATTAGAGCGTTTGGGCGGATATTTGGGTACATGGGGTGTCGGTTTACATGTCAAAATTCCCTTTATTGATACAATTCGTTCAAAGGTCTCGCTTAAGGAACAGGTGGTCGACTTTCCACCACAACCGGTTATTACCAAAGATAATGTCATGATGCAGATCGATACGGTCGTCTACTACCAAATCACCGATCCAAAGCTCTACACTTACGGCGTTAGACAGCCGATTGTCGCCATCGAAAATTTGACGGCAACGACCTTGCGTAATATTATCGGTCAACTAGAGCTGGACGAATCGTTGACATCGCGTGATATCATCAACAGTCAAATGCGTTCAATTTTAGATGAAGCAACTGATCCGTGGGGCATTAAAGTCAATCGCGTTGAAGTTAAAAACATCGTGCCACCGCGCGATATTCAAGAAGCGATGGAAAAACAAATGCGCGCCGAGCGTGAAAGACGTCGTGCCATACTTGAAGCCGAGGGCGAAAAGCGTTCGCAAATTCTTAAGGCCGAGGGTGAAAGAGAATCGCGTATCTTACGCGCTCAAGGTGAAAAAGAATCAGCTATTTTGGCTGCTGAAGGTGAAAAAGAAGCCGCTATTCGCATCGCCGAAGGTAAGGCCGAAGCCATTATCAGTATTCAAAGGGCTACTGCACAAGGTATTGGCTTTATCAAAGAAGCGGCACCTGATCAAGGCGTCTTGACTTTGAAGAGCTTTGATGCTTTGGCAAAAGTTGCCGACGGTCAATCGACCAAGCTGATCATTCCGTCAGAATTGCAAAACGTCGCATCACTGGTTGCGTCAGCAGCAGAAATTGCTAAAGAGGCAAAATCTGAAACAAAAGAATAAAACCAAAAAATCAAAACTGCCACTCGCTTTGAGTGGCAGTAATTTTTTAATATGATACGATCAAGTCGTTACTATTGCCATTGGCCATTGTTCATGCCGAGCCATGCCAGCACGCCCGCTAAAAATAAAAAGGCAATACCTGTTACGATGCGGTAGCCAGTTGGGCCAAGTAAGTTATAAAGCCATCTGCCGCGCGAACCACTCGGCGACGTTGCCCAACCCCAACCTATATAGCGTAAAACAAGCTATTTTTCAACCAATTATATCACTACCATGTAACGTTTAGTGTTCCAAACCAAAAAAAGACAGCGGCCAGTAGCATAAATGTTACACCATTAAAAATGCGGTAACCGATTGGTCCCAGTTTGCTATACAGCCATTTATCGCGTCTGCCACTTGGTTTAGCTCCCCAACCGAGGCCAATAAATGCACTGATTGAAATTAACGCAAATAAGCCGGCGGCGGCAAACAGTAGATAATTTGGGTTTTCGGCAATAAAATTAGATATTTTTTCCATTAGATAGTCCTTTCGGGGCAGCATATTTTTAACATTTGAGGGATATTATAGTGTAAAAACATCTCTTATGCAACTTTTAATTTTCAATTGACGATTTTATTTTTTAGCGGATTGCTGTGAAATAGAAAAAAAGCTTATGGTATAATGTATACAGGGAGGAGGTTTGCATGAAAGAGAATAACGGTAATAAGGCGACTGTGCTCGATATGGCAGATATTAAGCACATTTTAGAGAAGTACAAAACGCAAAAGGGAAGTTTAATAAGTATTTTACAAGCAGTACAAGAAATTTATAACTACATTCCACAAGAGGCTGTGCAATTAATTGCAGATGAACTTGGCCTCAAACCCGCCAAAATTATGGGCGTGGTCACTTTCTATACGCAGTTTAGAACTGAACCAATTGGCAAACACCTTATCATGCTCTGTCAGGGCACGGCCTGTCATGTTAATGGATCGACCGATATTGAAGCTGCCATCGTTGAAGAGCTGGGCATCAAAGATGGCGAAACTACAGAAGACAATCTATTTACCTTAATGAATGTTGCTTGTTTAGGCTGTTGTAGTTTGTCACCGGTAATGATGATCGGCGATGAAACCTACGGCAAACTAACAGCAAAGAGCACTAAAAAAATTCTCAAAGATATTATCAAGCGTGAAGGGAGAACCGCATGAAAATACTAGTGGGAGAGGGTAGTTGCGGTTTGGCCGCCGGCGCCGGCAAGGTACACGATGTGTTGGCGCATGAATTGGCTAAACTAGATGGCAACATTAACTTAGAAACAACCGGTTGCGTTGGCATGTGTTACCTAGAACCAATTGTCGAAATCTACGGAGACGATGGCTCGCATGTAACCTATGTCAATGTTGACGAGAAAAAAGCGCAGCAGATTATCGATAACCACGTTGTCGCCAAAACGGTCTATGATGACGCGACAATTTCTGAAGAAGATCAATTAGCAGTTAAAAAACAAAATAAAATAGTCTTACGTAATTGCGGTATCATCAACCCGGAGCGCTTAGAAGATGCACTGGAAGCCGGTGCCTATCAAGCTGCTCGTGATTGCGTACTCAATAAAACACCGCAAGAGGTCATTGAGCAAATAAAAATCTCCGGGTTGCGCGGCCGTGGCGGTGCCGGTTTTCCAACTTGGTTCAAGTGGAATGCCGCCTTGCAGTCAAAGGCAACACCCAAGTATTTTGTCTGTAATGCCGATGAGGGTGACCCCGGTGCATTTATGGACCGCAGTGTCTTGGAGGGCGATCCACATACCTTAATTGAAGGCATGATTATTGGCGGCTACGCGATTGGCGCCGAATACGGCATCGTTTACGTACGCGCTGAGTATCCGCTAGCGATTAAGCGGCTTGAAAATGCCATTGAACAGGCGCGTGCCGCCGGCTATTTAGGCGATCGCATCTTTGGCAGCGACAGTTTCGGTTTTAATCTGCGCATTAAGGCTGGCGCCGGTGCTTTTGTCTGCGGCGAAGAAACGGCATTGATTGCCTCATTAGAAGGCGAACGCGGCATGCCGCGCTTAAAGCCGCCCTTTCCGGCGCAGCGCGGTTATTGGCAGCAACCAACCAATATTAACAACGTTGAAACATTGGCCAATGTGCCTTGGATACTGAAAAATGGCGGTCAAGCTTTTGCCGATTTAGGAACCAAAGAAAGTGCCGGCACCAAAGTGTTTGCCCTTACCGGCAAGGTTAAAAAGGGCGGCTTGGTTGAAGTGCCGATGGGCATGACGATCAGGGAAATCATCTTTGACATCGGCGGCGGCATTCGCGGTGATAAAAAGATAAAAGCGGTTCAGATGGGTGGTCCATCGGGCGGATGTATTCCGGAACATCTACTGGATACACCGGTTGAGTATGCCGCTATTGTTAAAACCGGTGCCATTATGGGCTCGGGCGGTATGGTTGTTATGGATGAAACGACCTGTATGGTCGATATGGCGCGTTTTTTCCTTGACTTTACAGCCAAAGAATCGTGCGGCAAATGTATTCACTGTCGGGTTGGCACCAAGCGCATGTTAGAAATACTGACCAGAATAACCAATGGCGAAGGGCGCGAGGGCGATATTGAACGCTTAGAAGAACTGGGCAATCGCATTAAAGAGGGGTCGCTCTGCGGACTCGGCCAAACGGCGCCAAACCCGGTACTGAGTACGATACGCTACTTTAGAAATGAATACGAAGATCACATTGCAAATGGCAAATGTACTGCCAAGCAGTGTAAGCCGCTGCTAACCTATGTCGTCAACGACAAATGTGTTGGCTGTACGGCTTGTGCACGCGGTTGTCCGGTAGAAGCCATCGAAGGACAAGTCAAGTCAAAACACTTAATTGATACCGAGATTTGCATTAAATGCGGTAAATGTGTAACGGCCTGTCGCTTTGGCGCGATAGATATTCATTAAGGGAGAAAGCGATGATTAGGATAAATATTAATGGACGAGAAGTAACCGGTCACAAAGGTCAGACCATTTTACAAATCGCCAGAGAACACGGCATTGAAATTCCCACCATGTGTTATGATGATAGGCTAGAAATCTATGGCGCCTGTGGCCTCTGTGTCGTTGAAATCAAAGGTAGTCCCAAATTGGCACGTGCTTGTGCAACGCAGGCGGCTGATGGTATGGTCATCGATACGATGAGCGAAAAGGTTATCGCCTCGCGCAAAGTGGCGCTAGAGCTGTTGATGAGCGACCACGTGGGCGACTGTCGTGCACCCTGTATGTTGGCCTGCCCCGGCAATACCGATTGTCAAGGCTATGTCGGTCTCATTGCCAACGGCATGTTTGACGAGGCGCTTAAGACCATTAAAGACCAGCTGCCAATGCCGGCTTGTATCGGTCGGGTTTGCCCGCATCCTTGCGAGACAGAATGTCGCCGTCGCTTAGTGGAAGAACCAATTGCCATTGCGCAATTAAAATACTTTGCGGCCGACCAAGATTTGTGGAAAGAAAACCCCTATATGCCGGAAATCGCAGCTGACAGTGGCAAAAAAATCGCCATCGTCGGTGGCGGGCCAGGCGGTCTATCATTGGCCTTTTTCTTAAGACAGTATGGTCATGCCATTACAGTATACGATGCCATGCCACAGATGGGTGGTATGCTCAGATACGGCATTCCGGAATATCGTCTACCCAAAAAGATCGTCGACCGCGAGGTTGAAATCTTTGAAAATATGGGTGTGACGATGATCAATAACGTGCGCATGGGTAAGGATATTTCACTTGAAACACTGCGTCAGCAAAACGATGCTGTCGTCTTGGCAACCGGTGCATGGAGCAGCTCGCCACTACGCTGTAAGGGCGAAGATGCCGAGGGCGTGATGGGCGGTATCGAATTTTTAGAAAAAGTCAGCTTAAAGCAAGCAACCGGTATGGGCGACCGCGTGGCAGTTGTCGGCGGTGGTAACACTGCAATGGATGCTGTGCGTACCGCGGTTCGACTGGGTGCCAGCGAAGTTTACAATATTTACAGACGTACCAAACAGGAAATGCCGGCTGAAGAAATTGAAATTATCGAGGCCGAAGAAGAGGGCGTCGTATTTAAGAATTTAGTTAATCCAATTGAAATCATTTCTGAAAACGGTAAGGTAAAAGAAATCGTTTTACAAAAGATGACTTTGGGCGAACCCGATGCCAGTGGGCGTCGCCGGCCGATTCCAATTGAAGGCGAAACCGAGATTTTGCCAATTGATACGGTAATATCGGCCATCGGACAAAAGCTAAATCCGGCCGGTCACGACGGTGTTCAATTGACCGATTGGGGTACAATTGCCGCTGATAAACACACCTATATGACTAATCTAGATGGCGTTTTTGCGATCGGTGACGCCACCAATAAAGGCGCTGATATCGCCATTGCCGCCATCGGTGAGGCAAAGCGGTCAAGTTTTGTCATTCACAGCTATTTAAGTGGCGTTATCAAGCCGCATTATGAACCGTTTTACTCGATTGACCACAGTGTTACCGAGCAAAATTTTGTCGATCGCGAGCGCATCAGTCGCACAAAAATGCGCCATTTGGCGCCAAAGGCCAGAAACAGCAATTTTAAAGAAGTCAATTTGGGCTTTTCGATTGAAGAAGCTATGGCCGAGGGATCGCGCTGCTTAGAATGCGGTTGCTTTGACGTTTACGAGTGCGACTTAATTAAGTACTCGCGAACCTATAAAATTAAACCGGAAGACATCGCCGGCGAAAAACACTATCGTCGCATTGAACGACCACATCCTTTTATTAATATCAACCAAGATAAGTGTATCTTGTGTAGTCAGTGCATTCGCACCTGTGAAGAAGTGCTCGGTATCGGCGCATTGGGTTTGGTCGATCGCGGCTTTGACAGCATGGTTTCGCCGGCCTTTGATCTGCCGCTGACTGAAACGGGCTGTATTTCTTGTGGCCAGTGTATTAGCGTTTGTCCGACCGGCGCGCTACAAGAGAGCTTGACGATGGGCGTCAAATCAATTCCGTTGCCAATTGAAAACAACGAAACGCTATGCGATAAATGTGGTGTTGGCTGTCATGTCGACGTTAACACCAAAGCCGGCAAAATCGTTAGAATTACTTCGCTGCGCGATAGCGAAATCGATCACGGCCAACTCTGTGTACGCGGTCGCTTTGGCCATAAAATTGGCGGCGCTGTCCAATTGACCGAACCGCTCATTAAGCGCGCCGGCGAACACGTTGCCGTCAGCTGGCCGGAGGCACTTGATGCAATAGCCGATAAAATTGCTAAATCAGCCGATAAGCAGGTAGCTTTGCTGACAGCAGCCGGTTATTGCAACGAAGATTATTACAGCTTAAAACACTTTGCCGACTATGCACTTAACGATGCAGCAGTTGGCTCACTGTCAAGCCGCTGTTCCGTCTTGCCGGAAGCACTTGGTTGCAATGGCTCAACCAGTCGTTTTGCCGAGTTGGTAACAACCGATCATATATTAATGATAG
>PDWJ01003585.1_pt1 | contig 14665 bp, 12 predicted proteins | sample 1430881 | NCBI WGS metagenome assembly PDWJ01 (sample SAMN01162460, study PRJNA174530) | Oral metagenome, whole genome shotgun sequencing project. | biome: Marine environment; feature: Marine mammal; material: Swab sample of the gingival sulcus; isolation source: swab sample of gingival sulcus... | reverse complement strand
CACTGATTGAGAATGGTATGGCTCGTGTCAACACCGTCTTGCAGCAGGGCTGTAACGCGAAGAGTATCAAGACATTGTCCAGCGTTTACAAGATCTGGAATAAGCCCAGGGAGAGAGAGGATTGCTCTCTACGCTTTTGGGACTGTTAACTGAGGTATACAAGGGGTGACAATGGACGCTTTCCCAAAACCAATCGTGTATATCAGCAAGTGTTTAGGTTTTGCCCATTGCCGTTACGATGGGCAAATGATTGAAAACAGCTTTGTCGAGAGACTCAAAGAATACGTCGAATTTCATGCCGTTTGCCCGGAGGTTGAAATCGGATTGGGCATTCCCAGAAAACCGATCCGGATTGTGTCGGTTGATGAGAAACACCATCTCTATCAACCTTCTACCGGCAAAGACGTGACACAAGAGATGGAAGACTTTGCTGATCGTTTTTTGAGTGGAATTTCTGAAGTCGACGGTTTCCTGCTCAAAAACCGCTCTCCTTCCTGCGGTCCGCAGGATGTCAAAATTTATTCAGGTTTCGAGAATGTGTCCCGCACATTTCGCAGTAGCGGCTTTTATGGTGGTGAAGCCGTGAAACGCTTCCACGGGATGGCGATTGAGGACGAGGGGCGTATCAGAAATTTTGCGATCCGAGAAGATTTTCTCACCAAACTCTTTACTTTCGCCCGCTTTCGTGAAGCGAAAAAGCAGACGACACTCCATGCCCTGATGGAGTTCCATTCCCGGCATAAATTGATGCTGATGGGCTACAATCAGAGTCAAATGCGGCTAATGGGGAAGATCCTTGCCAATCATGAGAACTCAGATCTTCAAAGTGTGACGACGAAATATGAGGAGCATCTCAAGCTCGCTTTGGCGAAACCTCCACGTGTTCAATCGATCATTAATGTTTTGCAGCACGCCTTTGGGGGATTTTCAAACCACCTCTCTTCCGAGGAAAAGCAGTTCTTTTTGGAGAGCCTGGAGGAATATCGGGATGAACGAATTCCTCTGAGTGCGCTTCTGCATGTGTTGCGTGCCTGGGCGATTCAATACAAGAATTCGTATCTGCTGAATCAAAGCTTTATGAATCCCTACCCGAAAAGTCTTGTGGAAATTACCGATTCTGGGAAAGGAAGGAGGCTATAATCGGTTCTTTTCGTTTCTCGTACAGAGCGCAGAAAAAAGCGTGTATATAGCGATCCTACATAAATCGTATCATATCCGAGCGTATTTTTACCTACCCGTTACCCTTTCCAAATCCACATTCCCATCCGCACATTTCAGATTGAATTTGAATCAGATTGAATTTGAAGCGATCAAATCCGCCATTGTGATCCATCTTTCACAGAGATTATTTCCTCTCTTCAAATTGCATGTTGGCACTATGAATATCGGCTGTTAGCCGTTTTGTAAACTCCTCGCCCAGGACGTCACAATAGGTACGGTGATATAATTGAGAAGGGTTTCCCTTGATGCTCGACCGAGGGACGATGATACACGATATCATGTTTTTCGTGCAGCCTATGCGTGACGTGATCACAGGGGGGGAGAGGAACATTTTATAGCGTTCATCACGTGTACCCGATCTGTTCAACACAAGAGTTTAGATTATAAAATGAAAGACTCGAATCGGCATAAAAAATTTAAAATATTAAAAAAAATATGAAGAAGACTTGACATTATTATACTAAGATATTATATTTATAATATAATCAGAAAAAAGGTGGTTGATAAAAAAAGATGTATCAAAGGAATTACACATGTAAATAGTTATAGTGGCATATACTCGACAAAATAAAAACCAACAAAACCGTTGGCATATGAAAAGGAGAGATGCGCAGCATCTCAATCATGAGCCTAAAAAACGGAGGGAAACGTCATGGCACAATTAGCAAAACGTTACGCGCGTTCCTGGACGCCGCGCGCAGACATTTACGAAACGGCAGACCATGTGATCGTGCAACTCGACATCCCCGGCGTGAATATAGATGACGTGGATGTTCAATGCGAGAAAGGCATGTTAAGTGTGAAAGGAGAGCGGCATTTCAAGGAAGAAGAAGGCCGTCAATATTACCGGGTTGAAAACATTTATGGTCCTTTTGAACGTTATTTTGAAATTCCCAGGACTTTAGATGTTGAGAAGGTTGAGGCGAACTATACTGCTGGAATTTTGACCTTAACATTCCCAAAAACCGAAGCCGCAAAACCAAAAAAGATTGCGATTTCTGTAAACTAACAATCGGAAGGTGACGATGGACGCCATCGTGAAGATGGTGCCCATCTGCGACCTGAGGAGGGAAACATCATGTTAACTCGATGGGAACCTTTTGGCGGATTACACCGACGCAGCGATTTCTTTGGTGATTTAACGGATATGCAGCAAGAGATGAATCGTCTGTTTGACGAGTTTTTCGGCGAACGCCGAGCCGGTTTGGCCGATGGTCAATGGATGCCGGCTGTGGATGTCTCGGAGACCGATTCGGAACTGGTGGTACGGGCGGAATTGCCGGGCATGACACATGATGACATCGCCGTGAATCTGCAAGATAACGTGCTGACACTCAAAGGCGAGAAGAAGCAGGAAAAGAAAGACGAAAAAGCAAACTATCATCGCCTCGAACGCAGCTACGGCAGGTTCAGCCGGTCATTCTCGCTTCCGGCCGGTGTCAAAGCCGAAGACATTAAGGCCAATTTTAAGGACGGCATTTTGGAAGTCTCTATGCCAAAAGCTGAAGAGGCCAAGTCGAAAAAGATTGCCATTACGGCAGGTTCATAAACACTTGCAAGCCGGGGGCAGCGTATGCCACCCCCGGCGCGAACGTGGGATGATGTTACTCTTTTCCCCTTTCATCATTTTGTCAGTCAAGTGTCAATCCGTGAGAAACGAGTGATAGGCTGCTTTCATGCTTTCATTGACGTTGGGGACTTTGCCCGGGCAGTCTGTGCAATGCACAATCTCACTATCAGTCTAAAGCGCATATAATTCGCTATATTTTGTTGTCAGGTACGTAATATAGGGTTGTGGATTCATTGCCTGCCCCGTGACTTTCCGGACGAGTTCCGCCGGAGTAAACTTTGCGCCGTGCGCATGGATATTTTGGCGCAGCCATTGCAGGATCGGTTGCAACTCCCCGCGCGAGATAGAGCCGTCGACATCTGGCAGATTGCGTCGCAGACACTCGTAAAATTGCAGCGAGAGTACGTTCCCCAGGGCGTAGGTCGGAAAATAGCCGAATAAGGCTGCCGACCAGTGAACATCCTGAAGAACGCCGAGGGCGTCATCCGGCGGTGTCAATCCTAAATAAGTTTTCATTTTGTGATTCCAGAGTTCCGGAAGGTCTTTGACGTCGATGTCGCCTGTCATCAGGCCAGTTTCTAACTCGAAGCGCAGAAAAATGTGTAAATTATAGGTTACTTCGTCGGCTTCGACCCGGATATAATCAGGCTGCACGATATTGACCGACCGATAGACTTGTTCGAGTGTGACATCTGCGAGTTGTTCCGGATAGTAGGCTTGAAGCCGGGGCAGGAAATAGGTCCAAAATTCTCGACTGCGCCCGATCACGTTTTCCCAGAAGCGCGACTGCGACTCATGGACAGCCATTGAAGCTCCTTCGCATAACGGCGTACGGATGAGACCAACCGGAAGACCTTGGTCGTATAATGCATGCCCCCCCTCATGAATGGATGCGAACAGCGCCATCACAAAGAGATTCGGGCTCAAGCGCGTTGTAATGCGCACATCGTTCGGAGAAAAAGAGGTCGTAAATGGATGAGCCGATTTATCCTGACGGCCTCGTTGAAAATCGTAGTGCATGTGGCGAAGCACATCCAGGCCGAAATCCCACTGTTTCTGTACATCGAAATCTCCTTGAAACACCGAAGCCTGTGAAGCGTTTTTGGAGTTGGCAATGCCCTGGATAAGCGGAATCAGAGCCGTTTTTAAATCTTGAAAGATCGCTGAGACTTCCACGGTTTTCATCTCCGGTTCATACTCATCGAGTAATGGGTCGTAAATGTGATCGTGATATCCCAAATGTTCCGCCTTACGGCGAATTAAATCGACTAATTCCTTTAGGATCGGTTGAAAAAGAGAAAAATTTTTTTCAGCTCTGGCTTGCTGCCAGATATTATGGGCAAGCGCGCTTTTCCGGACAAACTCTGCGACCAGATCTGAGGGAATCTTATAAGCTTTTTGGTATTTTCGCGATACAATCCGAACCAGACAGGCAGTATCGCTTTCAGGATGTTCGGTCTCTGCAAGTGGTTGCAAGTCGTGCAGTAATTGTCCGATCTTCTGGCTCACAAATTTCTGGTGGGCGAGTTCTTGCAGAGTCGCCATTTGCATGGCACGAGCTTCGACTCCGCCGGAGGGCATATAGGTTTGCTGATCCCATTCCAGCACAGCAGCGGCTTTTTGTAAATCGTTAATTTCACCTAACAGGGTCTTAAGCTGTTTAAGTTTTTCTTCCATGATCAAGAGCAATCACCACGGAACACTCAGAACACACGGAAAAATATTGGGGGATATGATAAAGAGAGATTCTGACTCTACGAGTTGTTGCGAAAAAATGTTACTCTTTTCTTTGTGCCTTTGTGGCAAAAAATATTTTCCGTGTGTTCCGTGGTGATGAATATTTCCTTACATTGTATAGGCTTGTTTACCGCCGAATCGGTCGTGAATAAGCCTGTTGACTTCATCTTTCCGATGACAGGCGACGCGATGGGCTTCGTCACTTTCAAAGGCTTCCAACACCGGTTCTTCCTGGCGACATCGATCGATAACAAACGGACAGCGTGGATGAAACCGGCAGCCTGACGGGGGATCGATCGGGCTGGGAACATCACCGGTCAGAACAATTCGCTCTTGTTTATGCTCAACATCTGGCGCTGGAATGGCTGAAAGCAACGCGTGAGTATAAGGATGCACCGGTATGGAAAAGATTTCCGAGGAGGCCGCAGTTTCTACGATTTTCCCGAGATACATGACTGCGATACGATTACTGATGTATTTGACGACCAGCAGATGATGGGTGACAAACAAATAGGTCAGATTGAGTTTTTCCTGAAGTCCTTTGAGCAAATTCAGGATTTGAGCCTGAACCGATACATCCAGAGCGGAGGTTGGTTCATCCATAATAATGAAGTCTGGATCGGTCGCAATCGCTCGGGCAACGGCAATTCGTTGACGCTGCCCTCCTGAGAATTCGTGGGGATAGCGTAAGAGATGATCCCGATTGAGCCCAACCGTATCGAGCAAATCGATCACACGATTATCGAGATCTTGGGCCGTCATGTTTTCATACACCCTGATCGGCTCGGCAATAATATTCTTAATCAACATACGTGGATCTAACGAGGATGTCGGATCCTGGAACACCATCTGAAGTTCTTTACGGATGCCCCGATTTTTCATTTCAGACGCTCTCATCGTCGCAATATCAACTTTTTCGGCCGTGCCGTTGTGCTTGTAATGGTAAAAAATATTGCCACCTGTCGGATCGTGTAAACGTACGATCGCTTTCCCAGTTGTGGTTTTGCCACAGCCCGACTCCCCAACCAATCCAAGGCATTCACCGCGATAAATATCTAAATCAATGTCATCAACCGCTTTGACAGAGTTAATGGGACGCCGCATGATTCCACCCAAAATCGGGTAGTATTTCTTCAAATTCTTGAGCTCGAGTAATTTTTCCATAGATTTTGCCATAAGGACACGAAGGTACGAAGAAATAAAATTATGAATCTATTATAATGTATATGGTAATGGGGTTCATTCCCCTTATAAATCTCTTGCGTATACTCAATTCCTGTCGTTACTCGTATAAATAACACGACACGAAATGATTGTCTGCGATTTCCGTACTCGGTGGAAATTCGATTTTACATTTTCCCATCGCCTGTGGGCATCGGGGGTGAAAACGACAGCCGGACGGTGGATGTACCAGATTCGGAACCGACCCTTCAATACTTTCTAATTCCCCCTCTTGCGACACTTTCGGCACAGCATTCAATAAAGCCTGTGTATAAGGATGTTTGGGGTTGCTGAATAACTCATGCACATCAGCGACTTCACACAAGTTCCCGGCATACATCACGCCGACCCGGTCGCATACTTCAGCGACAACGCCAAGGTCGTGGGTAATAAAAAGCACTGATGAGATAGACGTTTCTTTTAATTCTCGAATGAGTTCCAATATTTGGGCTTGAATAGTGACATCGAGATTGGAGGTCGGTTCGTCGGCGATGAGTAAAGTCGGATGACAGGCCAGGGCAATCGCGATGACGATACGCTGTTTCATGCCGCCGCTGATTTCATGGGGATAGCGCGTCACAACCTGTTCCGGATTGGCAATACCGAGTTTGCTGATAATATCGACAGATCGGCGTGTCGCTTCCTTGTATATCCTCTGTTCCCAGCATTTGACAAGAGGGATCTTGCTGAGAGTTCGCGTTAGTCGATCCTGAGGATTCCTGACCTGTCGCTCGAACAACAAGAGTTGGAATTGTTTGAGCGGCGAAGGTGACGTGCTGATTTCAGCTTTGAGATCTGCAATGACCTTTTGGCGCATCTCTGTTTTCTGATGAATCAGAAAACTTTCGGAAATTTGTTCGTTGATCGAGAGGATCGGATTGAGGGCGGCATTCGGCTCCTGAAAAATCATGGAGATCTGGTTGCCTCGTAGTTCCTGCATGTAGGTTTCGCTCTGTTGGAGCAGGTCGATGCCTTTTTCCCGGTCGTCTTCGTCGAAATAAACGATAACTTTGCCGTCTTCAATTTTGCCGGGCTCTTGAATAATCTGCATGATCGAGCGGACGGTGACGCTTTTGCCGCATCCGCTCTCGCCGACCAGACCGAACGTCGAGCCGTGATCGACCACGACACTGACTCCGTTCAGAGCTTTGACAACACCTTCATACGTATAAAAATTTGCTCGTAAATCAGTCGTTTCAAGTAAGGTTTTCATAAGATTCTATCGCCTCCGCTGTCTCGGATCAAAAGCGTCGCGCAACGCGTCGCCGATCAGGTTCCAGGCTAAGACAAACAAGACGATAGCCATGCCGGGGAAAAAGACGGTGAACCAATAGGCAAAAGGGTTGTCCGGTGTGCCGAGGATGTAGTTGCGAGCCAGAGCGACCATTTGACCCCAATCGGCATACCCCGGAGGCGCGCCCAGCCCAATAAAGCTCATAAAGGCAGCGGTGATCACCATTGACCCGATATCCATCGACGCCACAATTAACACAGGATAAATCGCGTTGGGGAAAATATGCTTGAACATGATTTTCAGATCCGATACGCCCATGGTTTTGGCCGCCTGGATAAAATCTCGTTCACGGATGGTCAGGATTTCAGCCCGGAATAAACGGACGTACAGCCGCCAGACGACAAGCGCCAGCGCAATCATGACTTTGTCGAGTCCGCGTCCGAATGCCACAACAATCGCCATGGCCAGAACGACCAACGGAATCGAGTACATCACATCGACAAAGCGCATAATGATCTCGTCGATCCAACCACCAAAATATCCTGCCACTAAGCCCAACGTGATTCCGATCAGCAGCGCCACGCCGATCACGAAAATACCGATTTTAAAGGCTGTGCGTGTACCCCAGATAATTCCATAATAAATATCGTATTGGCCACTGGTCGTGCCGAATGGGTGTCCGCCGGTCTGGGTATGTTTGCTGATTAACGCTTTGTATTGCTCGGTTGCTTCCTCCCCAATCGCGGTTTGTAATGCCGCAGTCATGTCTTGTCCATTCAGAAAACGCGCATCTTTTAACTCTTTTTTTAATTGCGTATATAATTCTTTCGGAAAAGAGTGCTCTTTATCACGCTTGATGCTCAGCAGACGTTTTGTCGTGAAGTGATAACTTTGACCGCTCGGCGCTTTTGGGGTCGGATCGAACCCGTCGTGAGGCATCAGATACGGATTTTGCGGATCGTAAGGTGGTGCAAGAACCGGAGCGGCAACGGCAATAAAGACAAAGACGGCCATTAAGGAAAACCCGATGATCGCTGCAGGATTCCTGAAAATTCTGGAGAGCGTAAATTTGAGTTCGCGGAGGCGAGGATCTTGTTCTTTTGGCATACCTTGGATTGATGATTGATGATTGGTGATTGGCCTTCGATCGGCAACCACCAATCACCAATCACCAATCATCAATCAGTTCAAGCGGATTCTCGGATCGATAGAGGCGTAGAGAATATCAACCAGCAGGTTGGCAATCACATACACAAAACCGACGAATAAACAGACGGACAATAAAGCCGGGACATCTAATTGGATGGCGGAATTCGCCAGCCACCATCCCATGCCTTGTCGATTAAACACATATTCAACAGAGATACTGCCAGTCATCAATCCGGCGATCAGCACTCCTGACACGGTCATGACTGGAATCAAGGCATTTTTTCGGGCATGTTTCAGATGGATCGTTTTGGGGTCAGCGCCTTTGGCTTTGGCGGTCAGAATATAATCCTGCGACAAAGCTTCAATCATGCCGGATCGCATGACGCGCACCAGTAACGCGAAAATCACGATCACGTTTGTGAGCACTGGCAAAACCAGGTGGCGCAGCGCATCGAGTGTGACCCCCCATTCCCAGTTCAGGATTCCGTCGATCGTATACATGCCGGTGTACTGTGTAAAAGACTCACTATTGAGAATATACATGCTCATTTGGTCGCTGATAATACCGGGAGGAAACAAGTTGTACTTGCCGTAGAACACCATAAGAAGGATTAAACTGAATAAAAAAGTCGGCAGTGACCACCCGACAATTGAGACGATACGAGATGTGTGATCGATCCAGGTGTCGCGATGAATACCGGCCTGGGTGCCGAACCAGACCCCAACCAGCACAATGAGTGGGGCGCAATAGAGATTGAGTTCTACCGTAATCGGAAGATAACGGACAAAGGCTTTGAGCACCGTACTGCTCGCCACGAGGGACCATCCGAAATTCCCCTGGGAGATTTCCTTGATCCAACGCCAATATTGCTCGTAAAAAGGATCGTTGAGCCCGAATTTCTCGACAATCTTCTCAATATCCCGCGCGGCTTGAGGACTCGTAATGAAGGCCGCTGCACGTCGTTCAGGCGTAAAGGTCATGAGAAGGCTAAACACCAGAATGGTCACACCAAATAACACAAAAACTAAAAAGATTAATCGTCGTATAATAAAATGAATCATCGCACTGTTACTATCCTAAAAAAGTATAATAATGTTCTTTGATTTTCGCTAGCAAAAGATGGTACGCTATCACACAAAGGCTGACACTTCTTGCTGACAGGACATTCTTGTCGTTCTTTAGCGCCGAGAATAACTGAGCTTTTGTAAGGCTGACTGCTTAAGTTTCGGCAGCAGATAAGGGGCTTTCTCATTAATCGCGCTGAATGTCCATTCGAGAATAGACGTTGGTTCGACTGCAACGACATCGGCTGTTCGTTTATTGTAGAGTCCAATTATACCGATCTCTCCCAGAATTGCGCCGTTTTTGAGGACAGCGACTACATCCCCCCGCTCTCCAATAATATTCACCTTGCCAAAGATGATGATGCAAAACGTATCGTCGGCTTCTTCCCCTTTACGGTACAAATATTCCCCTTCAGACAGGAATTTCGTCTCTGCGTAACCGATAAGAAAGTCAAGTCTGGTCTCATCGAGATCGCTAAAGAGATCGTTTTGCCGTAAGATTTTCTTTTTTAGCCAGAGTTTTGCATCCTGCATGTCCATATTGTTAACTGAGGCGCTCCTTGAGTGAAGACGCGTAAAGTCACAACACCCCTGCCGAGAATCAATCTCCGGCAGGGATGGGGAGGAGGCTGCCCATGTCGGTTACCATCCATTTAGAGCATACACTACCTCTTTCCTTGAGCTTACTCTTTCCAGATTTTGTTCAACCACTCGGAGGCATCCATGTCTTGCGGATTTGGAACGAAACCCTGGACCCAGTCGCGATAATGGCGAACATCCGTTCCCTGATAAATGCAAAGGCCGATCGCTTCTTCGTACCACATATTCTGGAGCTTCTGATAAATTTCAGATCGTTTCTCCGGGTCTGTGATGGCGATGCCGTCTTCCAGGAGTTGATCGACTTCCGGGTTCGAGTAGGCCATGTATTTTCCGTATGGGCCTTCGCTATGCATGTAGGTATACAGGAAATTGTGCGGATCGGCGTAATCAGCGCCCCACCCGATGATGTAAATCGGATACTGGAAGTTTTTATATTTAACCAGATAATCCTTCCATTCGACGTTTGCCACTTCGATGTTGAATTTTGGATTCAAAGACATAATATTTTCAGCCATCATCAGCGCAGCGTTTTTCCGTTTTTCATTTCCACTGTTATGGGTAATGGTCATTTTGAACCCTTTTTCCCAGACCTGACCGTCCCAGGCTTTTTTCATGTACTCAGCGGCTTTGTCCAGATCGAATTCATACACCGGCACATCGATCGCGTAAGGCAAGCCCTGCACATTCGGGTTGGTCGGCACAATTTCAATGTTTTGCAGCACGTCTTCTTCGTATAATTCCCGGTCAAAGGCATGCATAAAGGCTTTTCTCACGTTGATATCCGAGAAAAAGTCCGGCGGAATCCCTTCGCCATCGAGCTTGCCGCTGCCGATACTGGTGTTCTGTTTCGGATCAACCTGTTGGCAGAACATGGCCGCACTCACTGATAACAAAGGGACCTTAAAGGTTTTAATGCCTTCCACGCCTTTCATCTCCGGAACATGGGTCGAATCAACCGAAACATAGTCGGCATCGCCGTTCATCAGCATAAGCTTTCTGGTGTTCCATTCCTCAACGTATTTGAAAATGGCGGTCTTGAGTTTGGGTGCGTCTCCCCAATAGCCGTCAAAGCGTTCGAATACAAATTGTTTTGAAGGCTCCCAGGATTTTAAATAGAAGGGACCGGTTCCATTGGTTATTTTTTGAAGCGGTTCGTGCAAGAATTCAGGATTATTGAATTTGGGAGCATTCTCGAGGGTTCCATCCCAGCCGCCTTGCTCAATCACCCATTCTTTATCCAGAATCGCTGCCCAGGAATTCGCCAGAATTCCCATCAGCGGCGGATAGGGCTTCGGCAGGTGCAGCACAACATTGTCACCATCGACTTCGACAGCTTTGGTAATCGCTTCGAGGATGCCTTCTTTGATGTTTCCGTCTCCATCGCGCGTGCCGCCTTCACCGACTAAAGCTTCCAGCAGCATCCATGACGGTCCGCCATCCTGATCGACGATCATAGTCCGTTCTATTGAATATTCCACATCTTCCGGCGTTAAATCGCCGCCAGCCTGGAATTTGACGCCTTTCCGGATCGGGAAGGTATAGGTCATGCCATCTTCCGAGATCAGGCCATTCGCGATTGTCGGAACTTCAGTCGCCAGATTCGGCACGAATGTATCGGTATGTGAACCTTCGCGGCGGATGAGCATTTCATAGATATTGTCAATCCGCTGTGAACCTGTGGTGTTATAGCTCGTGGCAGGGTCGAGAGTCGGAACTGTTCCATACGTGGCTTTAATAAATGTATCCGGATTTTTGACTTCAGCCTGGACCACTGCCGCGAACATAAACAGAACACAAAACATAAAAATTCCCAGTTTCTTCATGATTTTTTCTCCCAGGTACGTCGTACCAACATCCCTGTTGGCGCACGCCGTGTCGGCATGGTCATGTGCGCCATGTGAACAAGGATGTTCACATGTACGACTCCTTAACTTAATGTGAAGTGTGTGATTGAGACAGCTAACAACGATCGTACGGCAATACAATAAGAGTTTTTATCTCTTGGCCCTATCACCCCCCTTGAGATTGAGATAAAGAAGTTCGTGATAGTACGTTGATGCGCTACTAAAGTTATTACGGAGATTCCCTGGGAAACTGTCAAGGATTAATTTATGAACTTTCTCCATCTTTGGACAATGTATGCACGAACAGGCCGCTCCGCACTTTTGGTTCGAACCACGTTGACTTCGGCGGCATGACTTTTCCGGCATCAGCGACCGACATGACATCGCTGATACTCGTGGGATAAAGAGCAAAGGCAACCCTCATTCCATCCTCTAGACGCTTTTCCAGCTCTTCCAATCCTCGGATTCCACCGACAAAGTCGATTCGTGTGTCTGTTTTGGGGTCGCTTACTCCCAAAATCGGGGAGAGGATATGGTTTTGCAAAATGGTGACATCTAAACGCCCAATTGGATCGTACTCGTCGTATATCCCCGGTTTTACAACCAATTGATACCACGTTCCTCCGAAATACATCCCGAAGTGATGAGGCTGCTGCGGTTTATAGGCGTGCGACTGGGGGTGAATGTCGAATGATCGCTCGACGCGCTGTAAAAATTCCTCATCGGAAAGGCCGTTCAGATCCTCGATCACACGATTATAGTCCATAATGTAAAGCTGATCGTTGGGAATCAGGACCGAGAGAAAATAATTAAAAGGCTCGTCTCCCTGGTAATCAGGATGCTGCTCTCGCCGCATCTGTCCGACCTTGGCGGCGGAAGCCGTGCGATGATGCCCGTCGGCGACATACAGACTGTCGAGGCGGTCGAAGGCCGCAACGAGCGTCGCGATAACCTGCTCATTATCGATTGTCCAGATCGTATGCTGAATTCCATCGTCCGATTGAAAATCCGCTGCCGGTTCATGTGTCTTCATCCAACTGCTGATAATCGTATTGACATCCTGCTGCGAACGGTATGTCAGAAAAATAAGGCCGGTATTCGCGTCGCATGAATCTGTATATCGGATACGATCCTGTTCTTTGTCGGGGCGGGTATGCTCATGAATTTTAATGACGCCGTTGAGATAGTCATCAACAGCCGTGCAGACAACCAGTCCGACCTGAACGTGATCGCCCATGATTTGTTTATACAGGTACAGGCATTCGGCCTGATCTTGCTCCAACACGCCGTGCGCCATCAAGGTATCCAGGTTGTCCCTGGCGGTCTTATAGACCTCAGAGGCGTGGCTGTCGGTGGTCGAAGGCAAATCGATCTCCGCCTTGATGACGTGCAGGAAAGAATACGGATTCTCTTGTGCCATCTTCCGGGCTTCATCGCTATTCATAACATCATACGGAAGAGACGCGACTTGTGACGCGAGTCCCGGAATTGGGCGATAGGCTCTAAAAGGTTTAATAACTGCCATGACAATGAAAACGATAGCATGGGGTTACGCCCCTGTCTGACGTGGGCGTAACCCCATGCTATCGTTTGAGATTGAAAATTATAGTCCCAGGATATCATCGACATGCTGGAGGAGTTCATCGATTTCTGCCAGCGTACAATCAGCCATGTGAGCAATACGAAAGGTCTTCTCTTTCAGGGAACCGTAGCCGTTCGAAAGCATGAATCCGCGTTCGCCGAGTTGTGTGTTTAAATTCGCCACATTGATACCTTTGGTATTCGTGATAGCTGTAACCGTATCCGACAAATAACGTTCGTCGGCAAACAGTTTGAAGTGGGTTCGTGCCCATTCACGTACCCGTTCCGCCATTTCAAGATGTCGGGCAAAGCGATTCTCAAGTCCTTCTTCGAGCATTCGGTTCAGTTGATAATGCAGGGCGAACATGTGGGGCAGCGATGGCGTTGATGGGTATTGGTGATCTTTTTTTTTCAGGTACTCGTAGAGGGCCAATAAATCCAGATAGGTTCCTCTGAATTCGACTTGACGGGCAGCGTCCAGCGCCTTCCCGGAGATCGAGCAGATCGACAGACCCGGCGGAAGGCCAATTGCTTTTTGGGTTGAGGTGATACAGATATCGACGCCCAGGGCATCGACATCGATTTTAGTGCCGCCCATTGAACTGACTGCATCCATGCACCAGACCACATCAGGATATTTTTTCATCACGCCGGAAATCTCTTCAATCGGGCACATGACACCGGTTGAGGTTTCATTATGGGTAATCGTGATCAGATCGTATTGCCCGCCTGACAGGGTTTCATGAACCAACTCCGGCGTCGTCGCCTTTCCCCATTCAACAGAAATTTTGTCGGCGGGAACATTATTCCCCTGTGCCATGTTATACCAGCGATCTCCAAACGCTCCGACCGAAAAGACTGCCGCCCGTTTTCTGGTACAGGAACGGATAGCCCCTTCCATCAACCCGCTTCCCGACGAGGTCGAGAGGAGGATTTGATTGTTGGTGTAGAAAAGCTGCATCGCCATGTCACTAATTTCGCGCTGTAGCGTCGAGGCGTCTTTTGTACGGTGCCCGATCATGGGGGTGGCAAGTTGTTGGAGTACGTCTTCGCGGACTTCTACCGGGCCCGGAATGAATAATTTTTTGTGCATCACGTCCCCTCCTGGATGATAATAACGATTCTCCACTCTTATGAGTAAGTCTGGCGGGCTGCCAGTAACACCGAGGTCTTACGGCAAACAAATTTTTCAGTTCCTTATGTAACTCCTCTTTTCTGAGAATAAACCCCTTGTATCTGGGAAGATGAAAATGTCAATAAGAAACCTCAGGGGTCAAGTAAGATATTCGTATGAAAAATATCGAGATTTTTCTGGTCGACCTCTTGACGAAAGCAATGTAACTCCGCTCTCAAAGCTATTGTCGGACTCTTGACTCCTCAAGAGGGTGATATTTTTATCGACGGGGTAAACATTAATCACCATTTCTGCCAATTCCACGCAAG
>PDWJ01003584.1_pt1 | contig 14666 bp, 8 predicted proteins | sample 1430881 | NCBI WGS metagenome assembly PDWJ01 (sample SAMN01162460, study PRJNA174530) | Oral metagenome, whole genome shotgun sequencing project. | biome: Marine environment; feature: Marine mammal; material: Swab sample of the gingival sulcus; isolation source: swab sample of gingival sulcus... | reverse complement strand
ACTTAAAATAATTTTCTACCATTTCAGAAAGACTTTGCCCTTTTTCTTTAGCATATTCTTTCGCAATTTTAATCACATCTTTTTCTATGGTTAATGTTAACTTAGTATTCATAATTTATTCTTTTTACTTGCAAATATACGTATTTATACTTAATTTTACAATACTCTCTTTTAAATAAGAGGCTAAACCAGGATAAAGGTTTCCTGCTTGAAAACATTATACTTATAGAAAAGAAAAATGCTAGATAAAACGATTCAAAGATATTAAAATCAAGACTGATATTGTTTCAAACTCTAAGGATATATTCTGCTAATCTAATGATAAACTGTAAATTACACAAACAATTATGCCTTTGATATCAATGTGTATAGAACTAAATTTTTCTTTTAAAAATTTTATCATAATAAACAATATTTAAATTAATTTGGAATCCATAATATCATATATCTGATTTTTCTGTTCAATAATTTCGTTTTTATTTTTGGCAAAATAAAAGTTCCATTGAGCTTTGGTTTTAACAAACAAGCGATGATAATAAAAAGCCAATATCCCCATAGGCAAAAGACTTATCAAATAGACATACTTAACCCACCAATAATCTACAAATAGCCAAACCATCACAAATTGAATTAAATAAAAAAGAGGATAAGTAATCAAACCAAAAACAAAATTAACAGATGTAATAAACTGCTTATCTTTAATCTTGTTGGTGATTAATTTTGGCAAATAATAAGGTATTAAATTGTTCAAATAACCATATAAAAATACCGGAAAAGCTATAACAAGTAAAACCGTTTTCAATAATAATCCCGTAATTTTTTGATTTTTATCAACAACCCAGTGTTTTATTTTTAAACTGTCAAGTTTTGCTTTATATGAGTTTGCTACATCGCTTAGTTTTTCAATAATATCAGGTTTAGTCTCAAAAACCTTATCCATTGATGCAATTATTTGCTTATCTGCCTTAAATTTGTCGTATACTCTATTGGTTAAATCCAACTTATTACGCATCTCTTTGTTATATACAGTGCGCATAAACTCAAACAAATCGTAATATTCCTTATTTTCAATATCAATAATCAAAGGTTTTATTTCAGCGGTCATTCTATCACGCAGTGCAAGCATGGCTTTTTGCGGATTTTCCTTATAAATTTCAATATATTCTTCGGTATCTATGGGTTTACCAAAAATAATTTGAACATCACTCTTAAAAATCCAATAATTAGAATAGTATATACCAACTGGAACCACTTTAACACCAAGTTGAAAATTGTTTTTTTCCTCTGCTTGAAAAACAATACGTTGCACACCTTTTTTTAGTATTTGCAATCTTCGTTTATTGGTGTGTGTAGTTTCAGGAAATAAGGTTAATGTGTTTTTATTTTTAAGAATTTGCACCGATATATCAAAGGTCTCTTCGTTCCTTTTCAAGTTTTCCTTTCCATCTCGCATTCTATATGCAGGTAAAATTTTCATAAATACTAATATGCGTGCAATTATTTTATTTTTGAAAATATCGGCACGTGCAATAAAAACAGGCTGTGTATTTAAACTGCACAAAATTATTAATGCGTCCATTAGTGCATTTTGATGGTTCGGAGCCAATACCAGTGGAGTATTTTTGGGTAAATTTTCACGACCGATAACTGAAACTTTTCTGTAAAAAACCCAATTATGAGCAAAATCAACAACTATTTTTCCAATTCTATATTTAAACGACCATTTGTCAATATTTCGTAAATTCATAAGCATTAAAATTTTTAAATCTTATTAACCCTACTCCACACATAAGCAATAGATAAACCTGAAATTATATGCCATATACCCCACCATGCGGCAATAAATGCCATTCCACCTACTCCGTTAAAAAGGTTTGGGTTAAAAATCAGAACCAATCCCAATCCTGAATTTTGAATTCCGGTTTCAATAGTTATTGTTCGTTTATCTCTTTTAGGAAGTCTGAATATATTTGCCATAGAATAACCTATTGTAAAAGCTAACAAGTTGTGTATTAATACAATTACAAATATTAAGTGTATATGTAATAAGAAGTATTTTAAATTTAAACTTAAAGCACCAATTATATAAGACAAAAATATTAAGATGGAAATAATTTTGATAGGTTTAATAATCTTCTTTGTTATTTGGGGAAAATATGATGAAAAAAACATACCTAGTATAACGGGGATACCTAACAAAAACACAAACAAGTTGAGCATTTCCATAGTATCAACTGTAATATGTGTAACAGCATCTGTTGAAAACGAGTTATAAATACCTGCCCAAAAAGCAAAATTTAAAGGTGTCATTACTATTGCCGACAAATCTGCTATCCCCGTAAGGCTTACAGAAAGCTCAGTATTTCCGCGCGCCAGTGATGTAATAAAATTAGACACATTACCGCCCGGACATGCAGCAACTAATATCATACCCATTGCCACACTGTAGCTTGGTTGTATTACCAATATAAGCAGATATGTCATAGCAGGAAGTAATACAAACTGAGATACTATTCCTACTAAAGCAGATTTTGGTTTAGCAATAACCTCCTTAAAATTATCAAACTTCAACCCTAATGCCACGCCAAACATTACAAAAGCGATGGTGAAATTTAACAAAAATAATCCCTCAGCGTTGAAATTCAACTTTATACTATCTAATACCTCTAAGGATTCTCTCATTATTTATATACTTCTCTTATATTTTAGCGTTCAAAATTAGAAAAAGAAAACATAATACCAAAAATATTATTGGCGTGAGTAAATCCCTTAAATTAAAGGGGCAAAGCAAAGATTTATCTGTTAAAATTTGATTTTATCAATATTTTTAAATAATTTCGAGAAATATATCAATTTGTTACTTAATGTAAATACAAATTCTATCAATCATTACTTTTCACCAATCGTATTTACCTTTGTAATAGACTCACAATAAGTATTTTACTTCTTGGCTAGCAAGTGATATTAAGCACCCACGACCGTGAAAAGACACAATTTAATACAAAAAAACAAACAGATGAAAAAAATAATTTATTTAACGATTATGGTAATTGCATTACCAATTTGGCTGACTGCCCAACAGAAAGTAGACTTAGATAAAGGAAAGTCTTGCAGCTATTATGGAGAAAAAATACAAGATGAAGTTTATGGTTTTAGTTCAACACAAGAAGCCGTAGACATAATTAAAGGCATAGTTAATATTATAGGGTTGGAACAAAATTTTGACATAATGGCTGCCAATGTGCCAAATGCTTTGGCAACCATTAGAAATAATAAAAGACTAATTCTTTATAGTCAGAACTTTATTATGAGAATAAAAAATGCTACCGGTACAGATTGGGCGGGAATAAGCATATTAGCCCATGAAATAGGACATCATTTAAATGGGCACACAATAATGCCGGGAGGCAGTAGACCAAAATTAGAGCTGCAAGCCGATAAGTTTTCGGGGTTTGTATGTGCAAAAATGGGAGCAACACTTGAAGAAACACAAGCTGCCATTAATAAATTTGCTTCACCCGTGGGTTCCTCTACACACCCGCCTAAAAGTGCTCGATTAGAAGCCATAGCTTTAGGTTGGAATCAAGCTAAAGGGATTAAAAAGCCAAACCCGATAAAAACAAAACAAGTGCCTACTCCTACAAAACAACCTAAGGACAATGTTGTAGATGTATCTGACAAAAATACTGCTTCGATTCAAATTATTTACACGGGAGATAATTACGGCTGTAATTTACCAATTTCAATAAATATCGGAGGTAAAATATTTAACCCGACAAGCAACCCGTTTAACATTTCGGGCATACCTTTAGGCGAACAAACCTACGCTATTCGAGGACAAATAAATTGTCAAACAATAGGTAGTTGTAACGCTGCGGGACAAGGTTACATAAACATTACAGAAAATGCCACAGTTTATATTGGTTGGAAAAGTGTTAATTACGGTCAATGCCAAATATGGCTGTATACAAAATAAACGACCGACAGACTTTGCAGTAGAACCGTGAATGCACTGCCTTTACTGCAAAACTCGACGCCATGTTACTACAAAACGGAACAAAAATAGCCCTCAATGTCAATCAAGGGCTATTTTAATAAATTTCTGAATGCGCCTTTATATTCCCGACTTAATAAAACTATATGCTTTTTCGGCAGTGAAGCCAAATTTATCATCTAAAACTTGCGAGGGTGCAGAGTAACCAAAATGATCAAGTCCAAACACTTTCCCCTTGCTACCAACAAAAGGTTGCAGGTTAGAGGGCAATCCTGCCGTCATTGCAAGAACCTTTACATTGTTCGGTAATATTTGTTCTCTGTATTCATTGGTTTGCTGCATAAACAAGCCCGATGAAATAATAGACACAAGGCGTATTTTTAGCAAATTATTTTCTTTTATGAATAATTTTGCACCTTCATAAAGGGTTGATACTTCCGAACCATTTGCAAGTAATATAAGGTCGGGGTTTTCGCCCTTATGAGTTTCGTATACTATGTATGCACCTTTATCAACATTCTTTGCCCTTTCGTAATAGCTTTTTTCGCCATGTAATTCCACCTCTGCAACATTTTGTCGTGTAAGCATTAAGCAGCTTGGCGTTTTATGGTTTTTCAAAGCCATTTCCCAAGCAGCTATTGTTTCGCCCGAGCCTGCAGGACGCAAAGCCAAAACAGACGGATTGCCCTTATGATTTTTCAGCTGCTCCAGTAGTCTAAGCTGAGCTTCGTGTTCAACAGGTTGATGTGTAGGACCGTCTTCGCCGACTCTAAACGAATCATGTGTCCAAATGTATATGACAGGTATCTCCATAAGTGCCGATAAACGCAACACTGGTTTCATATAGTCTGAAAACACAAAGAAAGTAGCGCAAACAGGAATTATGCCTCCGTGTAGAGCCATTCCGCTCATCAAGGCAGCCATGGTTAATTCTGATACGCCGGCATTTAGAAATGCTCCTGAGAAATCACCCTTTTCAAATGCTTTTGTTTTATGCAAGAAATTTTCGGTTTTATCGCTATTAGACAAATCAGCCGATGCCACTACCATATTCTCAACCTTACCGGCTAAAAACTCAAGAACTTTACCCGATACAGAACGCGTTGGAGAATTTTCAGCTTGAGCAATCTCTGAGAAATCTAACTCCGGCAACTCACGATTAATAAACGACTTATATTTATCAGCCAATTCAGGATTAGCCAGTCCCCATTGTTTATGCTCATTATTTTTTGCCTTTACAAATTGCCTTTTGTTTTCTTTTACTGTTTTGTAGTAATCTGCAACATCATCAAATATTACGAAAGGATTTTGTGGGTCTCCACCTAGATTTTTTATCGTCTTGCCTATGTCGGCACCTGCTTTACTAACGGGCTGCCCGTGTGTTGAAATTTGATTTTCAAAAGAATCTCCCGATGCTGTAAGCAACGATTTACCCATTATGGTTCTACCAATTATCAAAACAGGTTTTTCAGTTTCTGCAACGGCTATTTTTAATGCCTCTCTAATTTCGTCGGCATTATTACCGTTAATAGTTAAAACTTTCCAACCCCATGCCTCATATTTTCCGGCAGTATCTTCGCTTGTAACATCATCTACTTTTGTAGAAAGCTGTATATTGTTGGCATCGTAAAACATTATGAGGTTGTTTAAACCTAAAAAACCGGCTATTCTACCGGCACCTTGCGATATTTCTTCTTGAATACCTCCGTCCGAAATAAAAGCATAAGTTTTATGTGAAACACTGTTGCCAAATCGTGATACCATAAACCTTTCGGCAATAGCTGCTCCTACCGCCAAGGTATGACCCACACCTAAAGGTCCGGATGTGTTTTCTACGCCTCTGTTAATGTCTAACTCAGGGTGTCCGGTAGTTGGACTGCCCCATTGTCTGAAATTCTCTATCTCAGACATTTTATACCAACCAAGTAGTGCAAGCTGTGCATACAACATTGGCGACATATGTCCGGGGTCGAGAAAAAACCTGTCGCGTAAGTCCCACGCAGGATTATCGGGGTCGAAGTTCAAAAACTCCGAATAAAGAATATTTATAAAATCAGCTCCACCCATGGCTCCTCCGGGGTGTCCTGATTTTGCCTTTTCAACCATAGCTGCCGATAATAATCTAATATTATCGGCAGCTCTGTTCACTGTATTATTGTTCACTTTGTAATATATAATTAAGAATAAAAAATTGAAAGCTCATTAAGAACAAAAGATTGACCATTAACAATTATCGTCTATAAATCATCATTTAGTCATCATATTCAACGCCTCCACTGCTTTTTTTCCCTAAATTTAGAGGCATATGGAATCCAATATATGGTGTAGCATAATTATCCGCTTTTAATTTACCGTCTTCCATTACTGACCATGTCCATTTATAATCCATACCCACAACCAAAAACTTATATACTTTATAGCCGGCTCTTACTGTTAATAATGAACGCTCATCTAATTTGAAAGCATCTTTTAAGTTAGCTAAATCGGCTTTTACGTAATGACCCGTTAAAATGACTTTATCAATAAGTTGCGATGCATCTAAATGTAAGGTTAAAATTGCAGGTGCAGTTTCCGAAAGCTTATCGGGTATCATTAAGCTACCTCCTATTCTCACTTTTTCAAGAGCAGTTACAGACAAAGCTCCATATACACCTTCTTTAGCATCAGTAGTAATTAATTCTTTATATCTGTCGTCTTTTTTTAATTCATAAGCTGCATTAAAAAATTGTGGCATAAAGTATTTTTTGTACCATAATCTCTCAAGTTTAGAGTCAACTCTTAATACATTTCCTAATAGTTTAAATCTAAAATCAGCTCCTACTCCCATACCTGTACTTCCGTCATAATTTTGTGCACTTTCAGCTAGTTCGCTGCCTAATAGTGTATTACGGTAATCTTCAAAAGCCTTAGATGTGTTTTTTGCTAAACCTCCGTATTGTGCATAAACCTTTAATTGCATAAATGACATATTTATAGGCATAAATCCAACATCTACCGCCCAAGCACTAACACCGTCTTTTATGTATTCATTTGGATAATACGTTAATTTATCAGTTTCTGTATCATCATGGTCGGTTACATAGGTGAAACCCATATCCATCGTTCTTAATATTGGTATGCTTGTGTTACCAAAGGGCTTCAAATAAGGACGTATTGCCAATAAGTTAAATGATTTCATGTCAATATCACTATACAAACCTTCTACCCCTATAAAGTTTTTGACTAATATATCCCATGTAACTCCAAGTTTTCGTTTTTCAAAACTGGTAGCATTGGTATAGTTATCAACCAAAAGACCATAACCTATCCATTCACCGGTTAAATCTCCAACTTTAATGTAAAGTGGGTCGCGTTTTTTTACTCCCCAACGCAAATATCTAATCATTCTCAACCAACCTACACCACTTGTAAATTCTTCTGTACGCAATCCCTCTCCCTCAAGACTAAACATTAAAGGTACATCTATGCCTACACCAAATTTACCAAAGGCTAATTCACTTTGTAGTCTGAATCCCAAATATTTTTGTCCACCAATGCTTGTATATCCCAAATTTGCTCCAAGTGAACTTTGTTCATCTAAAACATTTGTTATATCAAAATTTTCAAAAGCATTATTCCCGGCTTCTTGATTGCCGTCTTGTGCTAATACGCCAATAGGTACAAAGGCAAGCACTGCAAAAAGTAAAGTTAAAATTCTTTTTTTAGTTTCCATTGTTCTAATTATTTAAAAGTTTTAGGTTTCTCAATTAAATTAGCAATTGACAATTAGCAATTAACAACTAACAATTGTCAACTATCAATTATCAACTGTCAATTATCAACTATCAATTATCAACTATCAATTATCAACTATCAATTATCAACTGTCAATTATCAACTGTCAATTATCAACTGTCAATTATCAACTGTCAATTATCAACTGTCAATTACCAACTATCAATTGTAAACTATCAATTGTCAATTATCAACTATCAATTATCAATATATACTTCCAGTATTTTACTTGGTTTATCAGATTTTAATTCCATTTGCTTCATACTTGCCGGAATCAAAACAGTTTCTCCTTTTGATATTTTAAATACAGTTTCAATATCCGAATGTATGTAAAACTCACCTTCTACGCAAAGATAAATAACAAAAGAGTCTATTTCGGTATAATCTTTCTCTATGCTGTTGTTTAAAGTTATTATGTTGGTAGTGAAATATTTACAGTTGATTAAGCCGGCAGTACCATTAATTTTTTCTTCGTATAATGTTTTGTATTCTTCTTCTGAGTTATAATCTAACACATTTAGAGCCAAATCGGTATGTAATTCACGAGTTTTACCGTTAGCATCTGTTCTATTCCAATCATATACTCTGTATGTAATATCAGATGTTTGTTGTATTTCGGCAACCAACATTCCTTTACCAATGGCATGTATTCTGCCGGCAGGAATTAAAAACACGCTACCTGCAGTTACTTCCTCAAAATTTAATATACTGCTAAGCTTACCTTCTTTTAATGCCTCGGTGTATTCTTCTATGTTGGTATCTTTATTAAACCCATTTATTAAAGTCGCTCCTTCATCGGCATCAATTACGTACCACATTTCAGTTTTACCAAATGAATTATGTCTTTCTTCGGCGGCAATATCATCAGGGTGTACTTGAACAGACAATACTTCCTTAGCATCTATATACTTAATAAGCAAAGGAAATTCTAAGCCGAATTTTTCAAAAACGCAGCTACCAACAAGTTTGTCTTTGTACACCTTAATAAGTTCAGTTAACGAGTTTCCTTGTAAAAATCCATTCGACACAACAGACACATTACCCTCCACGCCGGAAACCTCCCAACTTTCTCCTATATTTTCAGTTGTACAGGGCTTGTTAAAAATATTCTTTAATTTGTTACCACCCCATATTTTTTCTTTCGTTATAGGAACAAACTTTAAAGGATATAATTCTCTACTCATTTAATACATTATTTTAATTACAAAGTCGGCTTAAACACAACTGTGCCTCCATTATTCGAAGAATAAGCCGATAAAAACAGGCAATTCAAACTTAGTTTGGTAATGAATTAATACACCGTGTTACTAAAACTTTTTTTTTATTAATATTATTATCAAATTGCCTAAAAAATGTTATTTTAATTGCCATCAATTATAACAACATAAAGTGTTAATTGTTTATTTTTTAATAAATTACATATTCAATTTACGGGCATACCAATTCATAATTCACCATATATACAGCTCGCAAGGTAATCATTTTCTTTGAACTTTTGCAAAAGGAATTTATTTTTTTGGTATTTAATTTGATATAATAAGTCTGAAACAAATTGTGTATTAGCACAATAATAATATTTAAAATTTGGTTTGAATAATTATTTTCCTCCAAATTTATGTAATTTAAGCAAATTTATATAAATTTGAGCACTTAAAAATATGTTTTTTATAAGTTGAGTGCAATTTTTTAGTTGGCTAAAGTTTATTATTGCATTAACTTTTAATCTGATAAAATTATTATTGATATGAACAAATCTCACCTGTTTGGAATTAACAATCGCTTCAAATTAGTAATAGCCATAGCTGCATTATCTATAATCCTTGACATATCATCCTTTGTCAGGTCGTTTTACGTTATGCAAGAATATGATAACAATGCGGCTCTTGCCGAAAACTTGGTTGCCGAACAACAAAATATGCTCAAATATGAACTTCTGTTTGATACTAAATATGCTGAAAAAAGTGGTTTTTTTAAAACAGGACGACACAAATATATAAATCAATATGAAGCGTCTTCCATCAACTTTGGTAATACTCTTGACGAACTCAGCGCAAATTTTGAAAATGAAAAGGTCGAGAAAAATATAAGCACTTTAAAGTCGTTGAACAATGAATATTTTAAGTTATTCAAGCAGTTTCATGATAATTTGTACATAAGAGGGTCAGAAGCAACAGGAATAATAAGTGAAATTATTAGTAGTGGCGAGAATGTTGTAATGTATGCAAATTCTGCAAAAATGAAAAGCCAATGCATGGAACTAAACAGACTGTTTAATGAGTATTTGATATATACAAATCATTCGTATTATGATGAGTTTAATGCATTGTTTGAGAAGATAGCTAATTCTGTAAACAACCAAATAGTTAGGACAGGCTCTAATGACAATATTCTAATATCTGAAGACAACAAACTTGCAAATAGTAATTTGGTTCAACAATTAAACCAGTATAGAATAAATTTTAAAAAATTATACGAAATTGACAACAGAATAGGTTTCACCTCAGAGCAAGGTTTAAAAAAATCATTGTCAGATGTAGTTTTAAAGTTTGAACCCGAATTAAATGTGATAAAAGAACAGGCTCTGTCAGAGAAAAAAACATACTACACAAAAAACCTTAGGTTAATGATTATATTAGGGATAACTTCTCTTACTATTTTGACATTATTAGGGATGTTTATTTTTAGAAGTACCTCTAACACATTTAGTAAGCTGAACTCCTATTTCAAACCCCTTAGTAAAGGTATATTACCCAAAGACTTATTGGTTTTGACAAAGAATTACGAGTTGCAAGAAATGAACGAATCTGTAAATGAACTTATAGACGGATTGAAAAGAACAACTCAATTTGCTCAGGAAATAGGACGCGGTACCTTTGATACGGATTTTGAACCTCTTAGTAATCAAGATACATTGGGTAACTCACTTGTAGAAATGCGTAAAAACCTCGTAAAAGCTCAAGAAGAAGACAAAAGAAGAAAAGAAGAAGATAGTTATAGAAAATGGGCTAGTGACGGTTTGACTGATTTTAACGAATTATTAAGGCAAAATGCTGATAATATTGATAGACTTACGCTAAGTATCGTACGCCATATTACTACATTCTTAAATGCCAATCAAGCAGGTCTGTTCTTAATAAATGATACTGACAGTAACGATATTCATTTGGAACTGATTGCGACTTACGCCTATGACCACGAACGTAAGAAGACTAAAAAAATATATCTTGGAGAAGGCTTAGTGGGTACTTGTGCCGTAGAAAAGTCTACCGTATACTTAGAGGATATTCCTGAAGGTTATCTTAGCATCAATTCAGGGTTGGGAGGTGCAAGCCCCAGAAGTTTGTTGATTGTTCCACTAAAAGTAGAAGATCAGATATTTGGTGTTATAGAAATAGCCTCTTTTAACAAATTTAAAAAACATGAAATAGAATTTGTGGAAAAAGTGACAGAAAGTATCTCATCTACCTTGTCAATGGCTAAAATTAATAGCCAAACTTCAATGCTATTGGAAAAATCGCAAAGACAAGCGGAGGAAATGGTTACTCAAGAAGAAGAAATGAGAAAAAACTTTGAACAAGTATATGCAGATAAGGAAAAATCAATGCGTAAAGAAGCCGAAATGAGTGCTATAATAAATGCAATAAGTTCGTCTTCCTATGTTATTGAGTTTGACACCAACGGATATATTACACATGCTAACGATGCGTTTTTGGAATTATTAAATATTGAACTTGAGCAGATTGTGGGTAAACATCAAAGTGATTTTGAAAATATGGATAAAGCCAATATACGCCCTGAGTCTTTCTGGCAGAGACTTAGAGATGGTGAGATAATTACAGAAGAACATAAAATATTTTCAGGTGAAAATGCAAAATGGCTACATGAAATTTACACCCCGATATTAGACCAGTATGGCAAACCCTACAAAATTCTTAATCTTGCAACAGATATAACTGTTAATAAAAACTTGGAAGAGGAGTTGCTGGCTAAAACAGAAAAAATATCAGCTCAGAAAGAAAAATTGGAAGAAAATGTTGCCGAATTAGCAAGTATTCAAAAAGAAATGGAAGATAAGCAAGTAGAACTTGAAGAAGCTAATAAACAAATAAAAGCCAATGAAACAAGATTAAGAGAAATGATAGCCGAAACTAAAGAAAACGAAAATAAATTAAGGCAAAGAAATGCTGAACTTGCTGCACAAGAAGTTGAAAATATTAAACATGTTCAAAATATTGAATTTAAATTTAATAGAATGAATTCAAGAAATATTGAACTGAAAAAGAATAATAATAAACTTAAAAATAACGAAATAACACTGAGAAACTCTATAGAAAATTTGAAAAATAAAAATATAAAATTAGAGCAAGAAATTGAAAAATTGAAAAATAGGTAGTTAGGTAATTAACACATTAACTAATTATCACATTATCACATTAACTAATTGACACATTGAATAAAAAGAACGGAAAGATATTGGTAGTTGATGACAATACTGATATTTTATTTGCACTGAAATTGCTTCTGAAAAAGCATTTTACAAAAATTACCACAGAAGAAAACCCCGAAAACATTCCTAATCTCTTGCAGAATAATGGCTTTGATGTTATATTACTGGATATGAATTTCAGTAAAGATGCCATTAGTGGAAAGGAAGGTTTTTACTGGTTAGAAAAAATATTGGAAATAGACCCTTTGGCAGTTGTAATATTTATTACTGCTTATGGCGATGTTGAAAATGCCGTAAAATCAATAAAAAAAGGGGCTATAAATTTTGTAACCAAACCATGGCAGAACGAAAAGCTGTTAGCAACCATATCGTCGGCACTGCGTTTGAGAAGGTCGCGTTTGGAGGTTACCGACCTAAAACACCGGCAATCGGGATTTAAAGCCTTTCTTAATAAGCCATTTGGCGATTTTATAGGAATATCTAAGCCAATGCAGAAGGTATTTGAAACAATAGAGAAAGTTGCAAAAACCGACGCAAGTGTACTCATATTAGGAGAAAATGGAACAGGTAAAGAGTTGGTTGCCCGTTCTTTGCACGAAAATTCATTGCGCAAAAACGAGATGTTTATAAACGTTGATTTAGGTGCTATTACTGAAACTCTGTTTGAAAGTGAATTATTCGGGCATGTGAAAGGAGCATTTACCGATGCCAAAACTGAGCGAGCAGGCAGATTTGAAATAGCATCGGGTGGTACAATATTTCTTGATGAAATAGGCAATATTTCTTTACCCATGCAAGCCAAGTTATTGACAGTATTGGAACGTCGCGAGGTTGTAAGAGTAGGCTCAAACAAAATACGCCCAATAGATATTAGACTTATATGTGCTACCAATATGCCTCTTGAACAAATGATTGAGGAAGATAAATTTAGAGAAGATTTACTGTACAGAATAAATACCGTTGAAATAGAAATCCCGCCACTTAGAGACAGATTGGAGGATATACCGCTTCTTGCACATTATTTTCTTGAAAGCTACAACAAAAAGTACAAGAAAAACATTAAAGATATTAGTTCGCAAACTTTAAAAAAACTACAACAATACAGTTGGCCGGGAAATGTGAGAGAATTGCAACATTCAATAGAAAGGGCTGTAATTATGACAGGCAGCAATATTCTACAACCTCAGGATTTTCATTTGTCAAACAAAAAAGAAAAAATTGATGAACTGGAATTGAACGACTATAAACTTGATCACGTAGAAAAAATAATTATACAAAAAGTATTAAAAAAACATAGCGGAAATATCAGTAGTGCAGCCAAAGAACTGGGATTAACACGCACATCGTTATATAGAAGAATGGAAAAGCATGATATATAAGAATTTTCGTATAAATATTGTTGTTAGAATACTACTTTTAATAATAACAATATTTGCCTTTTTAAGCCTTTTTGGCAAAAAAGAGTTTGTAATTACCGATTTATTGTTGGCTATAGCTATTGTTGCTCAAACAATCTCTATTATTCGTTACATAGAAAAAATAAACCGCATTGTAGAGGGATTTCTGTCATCAATAAAATTTTCAGAATACGGACAAACCATTAATACCGAAGGACTTGGCTCTTCTTTTGACAACCTCAAAGATGCTTTTACCGGAGTGGTAGAAGATTTTAAAAAAATAAGATACGAAAAAGAAATACACTATTTTTACTTACGTAATATTATTTCGTATATAGAAATAGGAATAATTGCCTATACAAAAGACGGTATTGTTGAAATTGCCAATAATGCGGCAAAAAAAATGTTTAATGTCAATGAAATAGACCATATTAAAGATATTGACAAAAAAAACAATAATTTTAGCAAAAAACTACTTAATATAAAGCATGGTGAGAATTTGCTCTTAAAGATTTCGAGAAATACCGAAATTTTACAATTATCTGTGTATGCTAATGAGTTTATTATAAATAACAAAAATATAGTTTTACTCTCTTTTAAGAACATTCAATCTGAATTGGAGGAGCAAGAATTAGAGGCATGGCAAAAACTAATAAGGGTGCTTACACATGAAATAATGAACTCGATAGCACCCATTGCCTCACTAACATCTACGGCAAATATGATGGTTAGAGAACTTGCAGAGGAATTGGAAATAAATGATGATAATCACAATAAAGAAAATGTTGAAGATATTATAAATGCCCTTGAAACAATATATAAACGCAGCAACGGATTAATTCATTTTGTAGAACAATATCGAAATCTGACAAAAATACCAAAGCCTAAGTTTTCCACTTATCAAGTTTTAAATCAGTTTAATAATATTGTGAAATTACTGGAAAAAGATTTTAGGGAAAAAAATATAAAGTTGAATATATCGGTAGAACCCGAAAGTTTAGAAATTACGGCTGATGAACAATTATTGGAACAAGTGTTGATAAATATGATAACA
>PDWJ01003583.1_pt1 | contig 14669 bp, 2 predicted proteins | sample 1430881 | NCBI WGS metagenome assembly PDWJ01 (sample SAMN01162460, study PRJNA174530) | Oral metagenome, whole genome shotgun sequencing project. | biome: Marine environment; feature: Marine mammal; material: Swab sample of the gingival sulcus; isolation source: swab sample of gingival sulcus... | reverse complement strand
TCCATTTATAGGAGTAGTTTCCTTTTCCTCCTGAAGGAGAAACTCTTGCTATACCTGTATGTGACCCATGACAAAAAATATTTCTTCCTGAAATTCCATCCCTTAATTCAGCTGGAGAAGCTACTGTATAGACTTCAGAAGTAGTATTCCCATTTTTATCGGTAACAGTAACCTTATATTGTCCAGGAGTAATATTTTTCAATAAAGAGTTGGTTTCCTCCTCTAAAAGATTAAAAGTACCACTCTTATTTTTCTTCTTCCATTCATACCTATAGGGAGTTACACCTCCTGTTACAGTAATCACTATTTTTCCATCTTCTGCTTCATCGGGAATTCTATTTCTATTTTTATCTGCTTTATGCGGATACTTATTTGCGCTATTACATGAAACATCTTCTTTAGTAAAAGCACTTATTGTTAAAGGATCCGGTTGATTTACAATAAACTCTCTGGAAATAATCCCACAATTTCCTTTGCTTGTTGCACTTTTATAGTTATCATCTTTTATCGTAAGGTAATATTTTCCAGCTCCAATGTTTTTTAGTAACATTCCAAAACCTCCCCCGAGTGTACTGGTTTCTACTGTATTTACAGTTTCTGTAGAGTTGTCTTTTCTCCATTCGTAAAAATAGCTGCCGTCGGCTTTGTGTGTTCCTCCTTTTATGTTTACAGAAATAGATCCATTATTCAAGCCAAATCCTGTTGGTTCCGATATATCCCACTCACTTATATCCAAAGGACTTTCGGGTTGTGTAAGGGTAACATTCATAACCTTATCTTCTCCTTTTTCTTTGGCAATACACTTATTTTTATCTCTTACTCTTACACGATAATTCCCTGCTATAAGGTTTTCGATGGCTGTTTTTTTCTCAGTACTAAAATCAACCCATTCTCCGTTATTCAGGGAATACTGATATCCCGGCTCACCACCTTCGGCTTGTATTTCTATTTTCCCGTCATTTCCATCATAACAATATATATCAGTGCTTTTATTTTTATCAAAACGCAAAGTATCAGCAGCTTTTATTTTAAACACCCGAACCTGCTCTCCATCCGAATAGGTAGGGTTCTCATTATACACTCCGGTTATTCGAATTTCATGTGGTCCCGGTTCTAAACTATCTAAAATTACTGTTCTACCCCTCCTTAATTGCTTAACCAGTTTTGCATTACGAACAGAATCTATACCCTTAGAATTAACAAAAAATTCTACTCTTTTTTCACCTTTATATAATTTTCTATCAAATTTTAATTCAACACTCCCCAAACCATCAATACATTTAGGGCTATTTACTTTTGAAGAAGGTAAAATTTTGGGTCCGGCAAGTAAAACAATAAAACGAAAAACCCCCGATTCAGAAGAAGCTCCACACTCTGGAGCTATCCATAAAGATATCACCTTCCCATAATCTTCTTTCTTTACAATCTTTGAAACAGGTATATTTAGGCTTGCCTTATTATTATAGGGAGCAGGAATATCTTTTTCTTCTTTTTTTCCTTGCTTCATAATACTATATTTCCAATTATAGTCAGCATCTCTAAGATTAGGTGGTAAGTTTACTACTAAATTTTTATCGCTTGGTATAATATATTGCTCACTAGGAGAAGGTAAGTTTAATTTTATAACGGGATAAGATTTAATATGCACATAATCTACATCAAATACGGGGTGTATAAATGATTTAGAAGAGCAGGTCGGAACACTAAATATATACGAGGTAATTGGGAATGGATCTTTAAGACACGTCCTTCCATTCTCCCCAAAATCCCAAAAAGGACGATTACTTGTTGTTAGTTCTATATTAATTACATCTTCCTGGTTTCGATATCTATCAATTTCTTCTTTAAAATAATGACCATCTGTAGTTATGCGAGCCCGATCCATCACGACATTATACATAATATTGATATTTTCATAAGATGGATAAAAATGACAATCCTCCTCAAACCATGCCATACGTCCTTCTAAAATAAGTTTATAATAAGCATCTCCTGTAAGCGGTTTTTGTGCAAAAACACTTACATTTATCAATAATATAAAAAACAGTAAAAATCGTTTCATCATTTTAGTAAATAACAGTTATTTTTTCAGTTTTAACAGGCTTTTGATCCATTAGCATTGCTTTAATAAAATAGGTGTATATATTTCCGGAAACAACATTACGATCTTCCAGAAAATTCCGGCCTCCGGGCAGTGTCCCCCACAAGGTTGGTTTCTCTCCCTTCTTTTGTCGGTACACCACTATCTCCGCAACCTTTTCTTTATTATTTAATTTCCACAATAGCTTTATTTGTTTTTCTTCTTTATTTACAAAACTTGTCAGGTTGGTAATAACTTTTCGGAAATGCCCCCCTATACTCCGGAGCGTAATTTCCTGCGATTTATTGGAATGTAAGTTACTTTTATCTATTGCAACAAGATAGTAGCGATAGCGATTTCCCGCTTTAATATTTTTATCGGTATAGGTATAGTATTGTTGTATTTTATCTGTTTCAAAAACTACTTTATACGCAGCATTGTTCTCCTCCAAATCAATTCTGTACAACTGATGTTTTACCACATCAGAACTGTAACTTTTTATCCATTTCAGGATTATGGTTCCACTTTCAATTTTATAATGATTAAAAGTAGGTGGTTGTGGTTTTATCACATCGGGTTTGGCCAGCTCCAAAATAGCAGAAGGTTTCGATTGATTTTTCCGCATATCTGTTGCAGTAATATAATAATAAACTTTATCCCCCAAATTGGTAATTTGTACAGTATCTTTAAAATAATTGGTTGTTATGGCAGAAGGAGTAACCCGCACCAATTCCTGGCCTTTTACATCGGCCCTAAAAACATGATATCCTTCCAAATCTTTTTCTGTATTAGGCAGCCAGCTGAGGTGAGCAATACCAAGTGTATCAATTTTACCTTTTAACTCTTTAGGAGCAACAGGCGGAATAGTATCATTGGGTTGTACCAACACCGAAAAAGAAGAACGTTTACTTCTATCTTTCCCTAATACCACTATTTTATAATAATTAGAAGGAGCAAGACTTTTAGTTACCACCGTTCTTCGGGAAGGATCTATGTTCTCAACGACCGTTTTATAAGTATTTTCCCTATCGGTTTCGGAATGTATCAACTCAAAACCTACAATATCTTTTTCAGCCTCTTCAGGATATTCCCATTGCACAAGAATATTCTGATCTTTTGAAATTTCATAGTTTTTAATTCTCGGAGAATACTCCAAACCTTTTCTTCCTACACCTGCAATAACTTCAGAATAAGGACCAAAATCGCCAAAAATAGTTTTCCCCCGAATGCGATAGCGATATTGTACATCATTTCGTTTCAAAGAATCGATATACATCATTCCGGGAGCATCAGTATTCATTTGCACCACAGGCAAATTTCCCAGAGGCTTAAATTCTGCATTACCTACTGCCTTCTCAATAAAATAGGCGGTATAGGTATCGCTTAACTGCTTATAATCCCAGGCAAGAGTCACCTGCTTATCTTCAAATATACCTAAAAAATCAAGCGGTTTTGGTAGTTCTTGTATTTGTGAAAGTTCTGCAATGACACTCCCCTGCTCTACTACTACATTTTTAGGATTATTAGCACTATTCAATTCCACAGTATATAAATACCGTTCGTTTTTCTTAGCTGTTACATCCACATATCCCCAACCGGCTAATTGTGCAATTGTAAAATCTAAATCGGCAGCCATTAAAGCAAAAGCAAACCGTTGCTCCATCTCTTTCGATTTATTAACAATAGCCTGCAAGTCTCCCTGTTGTCCCATTTCTACTTCAAACCCCTCTCCGTATAAAGCTTGCGCTACAATTGCGGCATTATCATTTTCCTCAATTAAACTTTCCCAATCGTTAAGAGGAGCCATTTTAAAAGCCCCTAATTCCTGAACTTCCGATTTCGGTAAAATTTTACCATCGCGAAATATGGTGTACCTTTTTAAAACAAAACCTATTTTATTTGCCTTTTGCCAGGCTATAGGTTCATCAACAGCCCACCGTAATGCTATTTTATTGGGAAACACTCCAACTTTTAATTGAATATGTGCTTTTACCGTCTCTTCTCCATTATTCGTTTGTGCCATTACTACAACAAAACACAACATAATTAATAGAAATACAACTACTTTTTTTCTCATAATTTCTGTTATTAGCCAACCTATTTAGTTAAAAAAACAATGCACACTTAATTTAAATTAAACAAAAAGCTTCAAAAAACGCTCAAAAATAGAGAATAATTTTAAGAATATTACAACTATTTTAATTCTTTTTAATAAAAAATATAGGATAAATTGCTCTTTATCTTAGATTCAAACCAACAACTACTTGACGCTGATTTTCAATTTACGCTGGACTACTCTTTCAAAAAAACAACACACTAAAAACTAATAAACAACACATTAGAATAAAAAAGCCACCAAAATAGATATTCTTATCACATTAAATCAACCATTTCTTTTTCATCAAAAAAATAGTCATTGAGTAAAAAGTTTATTAAGCTATATCCATCTTATTTTTAAGTATTTTTACATAAAATTTTAATTTTAAATAAACACTTACAAAAAAAATCTGATAAAAAAACAGAAAAAAAATTAATTTATTAAAAAATCCGCCTATCTTAGCAAACTTTCTGAAATAAGCATATTGTTATAAATTCTATAGTTACATTATGAATAATAAAATTACTATGATTCGTTTTCTATTTCTTTATGTATTTTTTACTCTATTCTTTTCATTTAATAGTTATGCTATTGAAGCGGATATTTTTTCCGAAGAAACAACCACAACTCCCAAAAAAGCAAATACTATAGGAAAAGCAATTTCTGCATTTACCACAGCCCAAGATCGCGGAAATTTCACACAGCAGTTGAATCCGAATGAACTTAGAGAACTTCCCATTGGAATAGTAAAAACAAAAAACAGCGTAGAATATGGCATTGTTGTAACCAAGGCAAAATTTACGCCTGAATATGCAATCATTGACGTTTTTGCCCGTGTACGAACACCGCAACAAGGCATAAAAACAGGTCGTAAAGACCTTTATTTTGGCGCCGAAGGAATAAAATTATCCTATTCGGGTAGAATAATCGGAGACACCAAGCTCGCTTTATTGGGAGGCGACATACATATTCCGTTTAACAATAACAAATGGATGCTCACTCTAGAAGGAGGAACCATTGATGCAACAGGAAATGCTAATTACAGCAATACCTATGTTATAATCGACTGTGAAGGAATAAAAGAATTATCCCTAAAAGGGAACATTCAGATATCACGCGACGTTTTAACCCCGTTAGAATCATCAGGTAAAATTGCCCCGTTAAATAAAACCATAGGAAACAGAGTTGTAAAAAACCGGGTACGAGGAGATTTCAATATAAAAGCTTCTGATTGGAACGACTTACTGGTCAAAATTAACCTGCCCCCTTTTGCCATTACGGCTCACACAAAAAATTCCAGCAAAGGATATTTTTCATTTATGGTTAACGAAGCTATATTAGATCTTAGTGATTTAAGAAACGACCCGGTAGTCGTTTTTCCCGAATATTATATGAAAAATGATTACCTCATTGCAGGCACAGCATCGTGGAGAGGTTTATTCGTAAAAACGTTTCAAATAGGGTTACCCGAGGAGTTTAAAACCTCTAAAAATCCGGATAAAATTATTCACATAGGAGCCAATAATCTTATTATAGACAATTATGGTGTTTCCGGAAATTTTTATGCAGAAAATATTTTCCCCATTGAAGAAGGAATGACAGCAAAAAATCAAGGATGGGCTTATTCTTTGGATAAAATAGGAATTGATTTGGCTTCGTCTCGTATTGTGGGTGCTAATATTGAAGGAACTATCAGATTACCAATTCAAGGAAACAGTCAAAAAAAAGACAGCAAAACAATAAATGCTTTAGCCTATAAAGGAATGATTACTGAAGAGGAGTATTTATTAAATATAACAATTAAAGACACCATTAATTTTAATGTATGGAGTGCCAAAGCAAACATAGCAGATGGCTCCTCTATTGAAATGAATGTAAGGAATAAAACTTTTTATCCCAGAGCCATACTCAATGGAAATTTAAACATATCGGCAAACAAAGAGGAAAACAACTCTGGTGCCGGCACCAAAAAATTATTAAACTTTAAGAATATTAAATTTGAAGGTTTAACCCTGCAAACACGTGCCCCTTACATTTCAATTGATCGTTTTGAGATTCAGGGCAAACAACAATTACTTAATTTTCCTGTAAGTATAAAGGATGTTGTTTTAGAAAATGAAGGCAACAAAGCAAACTTAGGATTTGGTATTTCTGTAGGATTACAGGATAAAGGATTCGCAGCATTGGGAAGATTACACATACAAGGAGAGATAAAAAACAATGGCTATCGTCAAAAATGGAAATACAAAGGGGTTAATATCTCAAAATTAAGTTTATCCAATACCGATATAGGAGTGGGAGTTGTAAGCGGAGAATTAGAATTAATGCGTAACGATCCACTATACGGAAACGGCTTTAAAGCATTTTTAGCATTACAGGAAATCAGAGGCTTACCCGATGTACAGGTAAAAGTTGATGCAATATTCGGGCATAGCACTTTCAGGTACTGGGGTTTTGAAGGTTCCGTAGACGGACTGAATATAGACACACAAATAATTAAGATAACAGGATTTACCGGAGGGGCTTTTTATCATATGATTCCCGACCGGCAAAGAACTAAAATCGATCAGACAAGAGCCTTAGTGTTTCAACCCGACAAAGATATAGGTCTGGCTTTAAGAGCCGGTGTTTACGGAGCATTAAAAAACAAAAAAGTGGGTACCATTATGGCAGGTTTTAATATTTCTACAAATTCTAACGGCGGTTTGGCGAATGTTGGTTTTATGGGAGAAGCTCATATAATGTCTGATTTAACAGCCTCTCTTCCCGATCCCCTTGCCAAAACTCAGGAGAAATTTAAAACAATGGTCAGCAAATCGAAACTTATTGATGACTTAAAAGAACACAAAAGACTCGATAAAGTTTTAGATGTTACCGAAGTAGATGACTATTATCCTGCACCTGTTAAGACCAGTTCTGCCATAGAGGCAAGAATAGCAATGAATTACGACTTTAACAATAAAGTATTTCATGGCGAATTGGAAGTTTTCGTTAATACTCCCGGTGGACTTGTTACAGGAACAGGACGACAAGGCAGAGCCGGCTGGGCAGTTATACACACTTCTCCCAAAGACTGGTATTTATACATTGGTACACCTACCGATATGATAGGGCTTAAGGTTGGTATAGGATCGTTCTATGTAAAATCGGGAAGTTACTTTATGGTGGGTACTCAAATACCGGGAAGTCCTCCCCCTCCAACAGAGGTTGCCGAAATTCTGGGTTTAAAACTAAAAGACATCGACTACATGAAAGATTTAAATAGTCTTTCAAAGGGAAAAGGTTTCGCTTTTGGGACTCATTTTAAATTCGATACGGGCGATATGACGGCACTATTCCTCTATGCAAGATTTAAAGCAGGTATTGGCGGTGACGTAATGTTAAAAAATTACGGAAAAGCCACCTGTAGCAATCGGGGAGGTGATAAAATAGGAATTAACGGTTGGTATGCCAACGGACAAGCCTATGCCTATTTACAAGGAGAACTGGGTATAAAAATAAAGCTGTTTTTTATCAGAAAAAAAATTCCGATAATAAAAGCAGGTGCTGCCGCTCTGCTTCAGGCAAAAGGTCCTAACCCATTTTGGATAAGAGGTTACTTGGGAGGACACTACAACTTATTGGGAGGATTAGTAAAAGGAAAATTCCGATTTAAATTAGAATTTGGCGAAGAGTGTAAACTAGCAAACGAATCGGTATTAGGAGGTATGAAAATAATAACAGATGTAACTCCCCAAGAAAGAGCTTCTGCTGTAGATATTTTTGCTGTTCCGCAAGCTACCTTTGCATTCAGGGTTAATAAACCCATTGTAATTCCCGAAGACGATGGCGATCACATTTACAAAATACTAATAGACAAGTTTACGATAGTAGATGAAAAAGGGAACGAAATTCCAGGAACTATAAAGTATGAAAAAATTGCAGATGTTGCCAATTTTGTATCATCAGATATATTACCGCCAAACAAGAAACTAAAAGTTATTGTTCAAGTAAGTTTTCTGGAAAAGAAAAACGGATTGTATAGGGTACTTACCGTAGATGGGAAAAAAGCAACCGAAAGAGAAGAACGAAGCTTTGTAACCGGTGAGGCACCAACAACTATCCCTTTACGAAATATTTTGTATGCATATCCTGTTTTAGAACAACATAATTTCTATTGTAAACAGACTAATAAAGGATATATAAAATTAGAAAGAGGTCAGGATTACTTGTTTAACAATGCCAAATGGAATACATTGGTGGAGTTCAGAGGAAAGACCAAAACATTACTAACTGATTTTAAATACCATACAACAACAAACGAAATAGAGTTTACCCTTCCTGACTTAAAGAATAGTACAACTTACAATCTGGGTATTGTGTCGAAGGCTAAAAAGCAACAAACCAACAAAGATACCACACAAATGATTGTAAGAAAACAAGAGCATTCTACCGGAAAAGAAGGTACGCAGGTTTTTACTTCAGTTGCGACTAAAAAGGCAAAAGATCTTGTCAAAGAAGGAACAATAGAGCGTCTTGTTTATCCTTTCAGAACAAGTGCTTATAACACCTTTATCAACAAAATAAAATCGCTGCATCTTAAATCCTACGCACATTATATCAGAACCGGGCTCTATTTTATACAAAACGGAATGAAAAGTAAAGAGTATTTCGACATTGTAGAATTAACAGGTTCGGGATATACCCAGTCAGAACCGCTGATTAAAGTTGAAGCCTTAATGAATGATACTTTTGCAAATAAATTTAAGCAATTAATTTACAACAATTATCCTGTTGACGGAATTACCCTGGACAGGGCTAATAAAAAAAACAGTGTGGGTATTCCTCCCCGTAAAGCCTTGCCTATAATTTCATCGTATTTAACTTATCTCGATAAACAGAAGTGGAATCCTACATTAAAAAATACATTCCCCTTCCGTTACGATTTGTTCCGCTATTACAGCAACGATTGGTACGAGATGGTATGTAAAGCACTAAACAAATATCATCATAAAAATTTTGATGCAATGCCGGGAGAAATAAAAAGACTGGTTACTTCAAAATTCGGAGTTATTCCGGCAGGAAAATACAAAGTAAAAATAAGCTATGTGCTTCCCGGAAACAAAAAAAGCTTTAGCACTACTATTGATTATAAAATTAGATAAGGCAACTAAATTCATATCAAAACATGTTAAAAAGAAGAATCTATATATCGTTATTATTATTTTTATTGGCCTTTTTACCAACAACGGTAAATGCTCAACAACAATATCCTGTTCGTGCCACCAGTATATTACTTCCGCCTTACAATTTACGGATTTCCGATTATGCTCTATCCACCGAAGAGAAATTACAAGTACAACTGTTGATGACCGATTTAATGGAACCGGCACACGACATTACTTTAAAATTTTGGCTAGAGAGCGGTACCAATTACAATGTAATTGCCCATTCGGCTCCGGTTGTTACCGGCATGGATCCCATAACTTTACAGCCGGGGGTGCCTGTAACGTTAAGCAATATAGATTTACGACCTCTGTTTGAACTGAATAATTTAACGGGCATCACCTCCCGGCAATATGCCGCATTTTTACCGCAAGGCTTATATCGGTTTTGTTTTCAGGTATTCGATAAATATACAGGCAGAAAACTTTCGCTAAAAAGCTGTGCTACAGTTTATCTAAGACGATACGATCCACCAATGCCGGTATTACCGTCAAACGGCGAAGTTACTTATCATAAAAACGGAGTACAAAATCTGTTGTTTCAGTGGATGCCCCGTCAGCTGGCTCCAAACACAAGCTATATTTTTACACTGAAAGAGTTGTGGGACTTAAGACAATCGCCCGTTTCGGGTTTTCTTTCCTCTCCTGTTTTATGGCAAAGAGAAGTGCGAACAACAAGTCTCCACTTAGGAATGGATAAAATACATTTAATTCCCGGAAGACGTTATGCCTGGCAAATACAAGCCAAATCCTCAAATCCGGCTCTGCCAGGAAACACAGTTTCCCCTGCCGATAACAATGGAGTGTATAAAAACAACGGACTATCGGAAATTTTTTATTTCGACTATATTGAACCCTGCCTAACCCCTGCTTTTATTCTTGCTCAAAACAAAGGAAACGGTAGAACAGAAATTCGCTGGAGCTATTCCGGACAAAAACCAATAAACGGCTATAAGGTACAATACCGAAAAAAACACAGCCGAACACAATGGAACGAATTAGAAACCTATACCGAACAGGTGATAATCGGAAACCTTTTATCGAATACCGAATACGAATACAGGGTAGGAAGTATTTGTGGAAGTTTAGATCAATTCAGCAATTACGGAACACAAAAAAACAGTTACGCCTATAGTCCCATTCAGTTTTTTAAAACACTAGATAAAGACAATCAAAAATCGGGCTACCAATGCGGTGTTCTGCCCGAAGTAGATTTAAGCAACACTACTCTGCTGGAAGGAACTTTGAGTGTTAACGAAGTATTTATGGCCGGGGATTTTCCTGTAACTGTAATTGCTGCCGAAGGGTTTAGCGGTATTTACAGCGGAGAAGGTTATGTTGAGGTGCCCTATTTGGGCGACACAAAACTAAAAGTTTCGTTTCACAATATTCAACTAAACTCCGACAAACAGTTAATTTCGGGATTTTTAGAAACCGATTATAATGCCCAGGAAAAAAATATTGTAGATATTAACAGCGGATTAGGCGAATTTTTTGGCGATTCGGGTGTTGTAAGTACCGATGTTGATTATAAGATTACTGAAATTTCTTACAATCCGAAAATTGGCAAAATAATCATAAAAGGAGATGCCGGAGCCAATAACGCCAACGACAGCGGATCGGGTACGGCTAGCGAACAAACCCTACCCGCAGGCAGAGACTATCTGATAAAAGACAACAAAGGAAACATATGGACTGTTGATGAACAAGGAAACATTAGCCGTCAGGAAACATTAGCCGAAGGTGGAAAAACCACTCCACAAAACACTGAAGGAATTCAAGGACAAGGAGCCAATACCACCATAAAAAGCTATACTGCTAAAGGAATAAGTGTTACATGGGATGCAACAAACAGTAAGTTTGCTTTTGATAATCCTATGCTATTGCCCCGATCTATGCGAAAAACTTACCCTAAAGTAGAAACCGCAAACGGAAAAAAGGTGTTTGTGCCGTTTAAAGCCGTAGTAAACGGAAAAGAAGACCAGTTAACAGCCCGTTTAAAATTTAAACAACCCGACAAAGCTAAAAATGCAAAAATTATATTTAAAACAACCGATGGAAAATTAATTCCTTCGAAAAAACAATCGGAAACCACCTATAAACTACAATTAAAAGGAGTATTCAACTATGCCGAAGAAAAAGTTATTGCCGTTTTAATGCCCGCAAAAAAGGGAGACAAACAACAAATTATAGGCTCCTTTAGACTGGTGCATTTAGAGCCAAACAACATACGTGTAAAATTAGTGGCTACCGATGCTGGCAGCATGGCTAAACTATCAGACATAGCGGACAAAACCAATGCCATTTATGCAAAAGTAGGTATTACTTTCGATTTTACACAAGACAATACTATTTACAACATAGATAATTATCTGAACAACAAAACAGTTATTGCTTCGGAAAAAAAACGATCTTTTAAGAAATATTCCAAAGAAGAAAAAGCCATAAACAAGGGGTACACCAATATAGACAACAGCAAATATGTGTTGTTTGTAACCAGCAAAAAACCGGCTAAATCGGGAATATCGGGATATATGCCATTAAACAGACAGTTTGGCTATATATACAGCAAAGCAACTGACAATACCGCTGCTCATGAATTAGGACACGGTGTGTTTAAGTTAGAACATTACGGCAAAGCAAATGCAGGAATATTAATGGCAAACAGCGGTGCCGGCGTTAATCTTACACATATCGATTGGAAACAAATTAACGACCCAAAACTAAAACTATATAACTTTAGTAGAAGAGAAAGCGGGGAGTTAGGAGGAGAAATATGGTTTTCTCCTGATTGGCAAGCTATTAGTATAACCAATAGTTCTACTATTATTTCAACACAAAGCTCAAGTAGAGTTATTGGAACAGTTCCCGGATTTATATATAATGGAATAAAGTATAAGGCATTCTTTGATAATTTAGGAGTTTTTCAAGGTTATTATAAAGATGGAAATGATAATAAATCTAAGTTTCCATTATATAATTTTACAATAAAAAATATTCAACCTGATAAAAAAGTATATTTATTTGTAAGGGGAGATGGAGAGTGTAATAAAGCATATGAAACTACGTACTCTTATGCAATAAAGCATAAAACCAATATAAACTACACACCCGACAATATAAACATAAAAGAGACAGAAAAAATAAAATGTATTGATTGTCAAGAGGGTAAAACTTTTATTGACACATACAAAGATATTTATGATCGTGACACAAAAAAAGTTATAAATAACATAGCAAATCTTTTATGTAGTTCTCCCGAAGCCTCATTATTTTTTAAGGAGTTTTGTAAAAAAGGCTATAATAATTTGTTGACATGGCAAAAAGAGTTTTATAATACTGGAGATTGGAATACTGATAAAGAATCTTTTACAGCCTTTTATAAGGCTTATTCAAATTACTTGGAGTATTATAAATCAGCCAAAGATATAATAAACACTACTGATGAAAGACAGGCTCTTTTAAGAATAGCATATAATTTAAGCTCGTTACAATTAAGGTCTCTTAGTGTAAAAGAAAGAGTAAAGATGTTAGAAATAATCTCTAATGGAGCAATGACAGGATACTGGACTAGTACAGGAGATTATAATATAGAGGCTTTAGCACTTAAGATCGTTAAGTCCTTTAAAGATAAGGAAGAGTCTTTAGCATTTTTAGATGGTTTACTTGAAAATAATACATTATCTAAACTACTAAGAAAAGTAAATGGTAAACTATTATTTAAGGGAAATAATTTTACAGATTTAGTATTTCATATATCCGATTTAGTTTTTAGATATAAGGATAAACCTGATTATAATTCCTTAACTCAACTTAATTATATTGGAAAGGATGGTAAAACAAAGAATAATAGTATTATTCTTTGGAGAGAAAAAGAATATACAAAAGATATTGTATGGCATTCATATACATCTAAGACCAACAGTGACCTTAGACTTACTTATGATTATGATTTATGGTTTGATAGTAGACCGGAACAATTCTTTAGATATATATCACCATATGAATTTATAGGTATTAATGCTCCTCAAGGATTAAGACACTTAGGACTAACAGGAGAATCTGATAGGTATATTGTTATGCCTGCTATTCTTTTACATTGGATGACTAATGAAACGTCTAATGAAAGAATATGGAATAATATAACAACGGGAATTGATGCAGGATTAACTTTATTTTCTTTGGGAGAATATACTGTTGCCAAAACAGTTATGGGAAAAGCTTTTGCGATAGCAAATATTGCTTTACCTTCCATAGATATTATTATTAATAATACCGATATAAATAAGAATCTAAGTAAAAAGCCTTATTATAAAGATTTTATCGAAGTATGGAATACTATATATACCAGTTATGCCGTTGTTACCGGAGTAAGACTGATTTATCAATTAAGCCCAATAAAAGTTAAACGGTTTGTACAATTTTATAATAAAAATAAGTCTACAATACAAGCCGTAATAAAAAATGAAAGAGAATTAGCAAAAATTGAGAGTTCTGTTGAAGAGATTAGAAGAGTTGGTGGGCTGGGGAAGGCAGAGAGTAAATTTGATGATTTAGTACAAGGTTTATCAAAAACTGCGAAAAAAAGGTATAAAAAGCTTCTTAATGGAGCAATGCCTAAAGAAGTATTAGAACAATTAGATGGAGATGTTTTAAAATCAATTTTGACTACTAAAAAGGATGATAATTATAAGTTAGTCATTGAAATTTTGACAAAAGAAAGTAAAAAATACCCTAATTCTGTTAAAAGTAATTTAGGTAAACTTACTAAAAAACATATTGAGAAAGTAAAATGGATTGCTGAAGATATAGCAAAATCAAATAAATTAAACCTTAAAAGTGTTAAGTTGAAACACAAAAGATATGATTTTGATTATATTCATAAAAATTTAAATAAAAATAAAGAAGATTTTCTATATGGATTGGAAAATAAAATTAAAAATAAAGGCGTTCATAATTATAAAAATATAAAATCAAATATAAGTGAATTTTTAACGAATAAGCATCCTAATCTTAATAAAGCTATTGATGATTTAATCAAAACAAAAGGTAGCAATGGAAAACCTTTCTTTAAATCAAGGCAAGAGTTTTATAATCAATTTGCAGGATGTTATAAAAATTGTGAACCAAACTCTGTAAAATCTTTGAATAAAGTAATAGAAGATTTTAAAAAGTTAGAGAAATTAGACGGTGTAGATTTAAAACCTTTTATAAAGGAAATGATGCAAACACCAGATAAATTTAAAGCAGGAGCAACGAGTTTGGATGTGGTTAATAATTTACATAA
>PDWJ01003581.1_pt1 | contig 14670 bp, 13 predicted proteins | sample 1430881 | NCBI WGS metagenome assembly PDWJ01 (sample SAMN01162460, study PRJNA174530) | Oral metagenome, whole genome shotgun sequencing project. | biome: Marine environment; feature: Marine mammal; material: Swab sample of the gingival sulcus; isolation source: swab sample of gingival sulcus... | reverse complement strand
GCGAATTCAGGGTCTGCATACGCGGCGATCCAGTCGCCATAAGGGTGATCATCGATGTTTTCGACCGCACCACATAGCCGAGCGCCGACATCCTGGTAGACCCAATGGCAGGGCAGCAGTGCGGCGACAAGAGTGGCGTAGGAACCGGTTGCAGCCGTCGCCAGGATGAAGTCGGTGTAGGCCTGACATGTTGCCGACATCGGTACTGTCCGATCGCTGTCAGTCCACCGCTCGTGCAGGACGCGCTCGACTGCGATAGCTTGCCGTGCACCCTGCGACCAGAAGACCACCTCGTCATCGGTCGGCGCCTTTGCCGCGGCAAAGGCGAGTGCACGTGCGAACTGCCCCAGGTAGAGGGCATCTTGAGTGAGATACTCAAGAAACCGGTCGCGTTCGAGAGTGCCTTCCTGCAGCTGAACCAGGAAGGGGTGGGTGGCAATCCGTTCGCGTAGCGTGCTGATGCGCTCCCAAGCCTCATCGCAGAATGTCATCCTGTCTGCCTCCCCGCACGGTAGTTGTGGTGCAGCAGTTAGTGGTGCAGCGGCATGGCTACGTGACCCCTTTGCCGGCCGGACTCACTCCGCATTGAACCAGGATTCCGACCACACCGGAACACCAGCCCCGGCACACGGATCGTTCTGCAAGCTCCTACCCTGGGTGCTGTGACCACCGATTCGCACCCGGGCCGGGCCACCGGCCAGCACCGGCTCGACGTGTCGGCCGACGTCGTCGACCTCACCCAGCAGCTCTGCGACATCCCCTCGCCCAGTGGCCAGGAGACCGCCCTGGCCGACGCGGTGGAGCAGGCGTTGCGGGACTGCCCACACCTGAGTGTGCTGCGCGACGGCGACGCCGTGGTGGCCCACACGCCGGACGGTCCGGCTGAGCGGGTAGTGGTGGCGGGCCACCTGGACACCGTGCCGGTGGGCACGTTCGACGGCCGGCCCAACGTGCCCAGCTGGCGCGCCCCAGGCGCGGACGGTACCCCGGCTTTGTGGGGCCGCGGCAGCGTCGACATGAAGGGCGGGATCGCGATGGCGTTGTCGGTGGCCGCCACGGTGCCCGAGCCCAACCGGCAGACGACGTGGGTGTTCTACGACCACGAGGAGGTGGATACCGCGCTCAACGGGCTCGGCCGGTTGCAGCGCAACCATCCGGAATGGCTGCAGGCGGATTTCGCCGTGTTGGGCGAACCGAGCAACGGCACCGTCGAGGGCGGCTGCAACGGCACCATCAGGGTGCAGGTGCGCACCAGCGGGGTGGCCGCGCATTCGGCCCGTGCCTGGAAGGGCCGCAACGCAATACACGCCGCCGCCCCCATCCTGGCGACACTGGCGCAGTACCGGGCGGGCGAGGTCGAAGTCGACGGTTTGGTTTTCCGCGAATCGCTGGGGGCGGTCCGGATCGGCGGGGGGATCGCCAACAACGTGGTGCCGGACGAGTGCGTGGTGACGGTGAACTACCGGTTCGCCCCGTCCCGCACGCCACAGCAGGCCGAGGCGTTCCTGCGCGAGCTGTTCGACGGTTACGACGTCACCGTCACCGACGTCGCCGGCGGCGCCCGGCCAGGCCTGCACCACCCGGCCGCGGCCGCGTTCGTCGCCGCCATCGGCCAGCCACCGGCACCCAAGTACGGGTGGACCGACGTGGCCAGGTTCGCCGAGCTGGGTGTTCCGGCGGTGAACTTCGGCCCCGGCGACCCGCTGCTGGCTCACCGCGACGACGAGCACTGTCCGCTGGATTCGCTGCGCGCGGCCAGGACGGCGCTGTACACCTGGTTGACCGGTTGAACACCGGCCGGCCCGGCAGCGGGCCGGATACAGCCCGAACCGTCCACGGCGAGGAGCCATCCTTGAGCAACGTCCACCCGAGCACGACGAATGCCACCTACCACCGTGGCCCGGTGACCCTGCGCGGTCGTTTCCGCCCGCAACAGACCACCGACGCCAGGCTGCTGCAGGAACAGGAGTCCCCGGAATGGCTGCACCGAGACCCGTGGCGGGTGCTGCGGATCCAGGCCGAGTTCGTCGAGGGATTCGGAGCGTTGGCCGAGGTGGGCCCAGCGATCAGCGTGTTCGGGTCGGCACGGACGGCACCGAACGAGCCGGCCTACGCCGACGCGGTCCGGATCGGGGAACTGCTGGTGCAGGCCGGTTACGCGGTCCTCACCGGCGGTGGACCCGGCATCATGGAGGCCGCCAACAAGGGCGCGCATCAGGCCGGCGGGCTATCCGTGGGGCTCGGGATCGAGCTGCCGCACGAGCAGGTCATGAACGATCACGTGGATCTCGGCATCAACTTCCGGTACTTCTTCGCTCGCAAGACGATGTTCCTGAAGTACAGCCGCGGCTTCATCGTCATGCCTGGTGGTTTCGGCACTCTGGACGAACTGTTCGAGGCGCTGACGCTGACCCAGACCCGCAAGGTCACCTCGTTCCCGTTGGTGCTGGTGGGGCGGGAGTACTGGGGTGGCCTGCTCGATTGGATCACCGAGCAGCTGGTGGGCCGGGGCACGATCTCCGGGTCCGACATCGACCTGATCCACCTGACCGACTCACCGGTTGATGCGGTGCGCTACGTGGTGGACGGTGATCGCGGCAGGGGCGAGGTGATCGATTGACCAGCCACCGTTTCCTGGCCGTTTCGGGCAGGTCGCGGTCGTTGCCGTGGCCCGGCATGGCACGATCGGTGCCATGGATCTGCTGTTCGTGCTGCTCGGGGTGCTCGTCGTGGGCATCGCCGGGGCCGTCATCGGTGGGTGGCTGGAGGCGCGGATGTCGGCCGCCGGCACCTCCCGCCCGCTGCCTCGGCTGCCGCAGGGGGATTTCGGTCGCGCGGAGATCGACAAACTGCGGTTCTCCCAAGGGCTGCGGGGGTACCGGATGGAGGAGGTCGACGAAGCACTGGACCGGCTCGGTACCCGGGTCGAGCAGTTGCAGCAGCGAGTGGCGGAGCAGGAGGGGCAGATCGAGTCGCTGCGATCCGGCCCGCCGCCCGACGGAACACGGCCGGTCATGGTCGTGGACGCGGGCCCCGAGCCGTCGCTGCAGCGGGTGGACGGATCCGAAACAGGTGACGATGACCGCTGAGCACTACCGGCCCGGCGCCTACCGCTTCGGCCAAGGCACCGAGATCACCGTGCGCACAGTGTTACCGCCCCCGCAGGCATGGGCCGCCGTCACCGATTGGACCCGGCATGCTGCGGGTGTCCCACTGACCACCATGACGGTGATCCGTCGCGGGGCGGCCGCCGGCGTCGGCGACGAGCTGCGCGCGGTCACCGGTGTGGGCCCGTTGCGCCTCGTCGACACGATGCTCGTACAGGAATGGCAGCCGCCGGCCGGTGCCGAACCCGGGATCGCGGTCCTGGTCAAGACCGGGACGGTGGTCCTCGGCGGCGCCAGCATCGAAGTGGCCGCGCTCGGGCGGGGCAGCCTGGTCACCTGGTGGGAGGAGGCCATGCCCGCTCCCAGATGGCTGCGCAGCGCGACCGGTTTCCTCCACGAACCGGTCACCAGGCTGGTGTTCGGCGCCGCGGTCCGCAGGCAACTGGCCGAAGCCGAACGGGGCGGCGACTCGCCAGCATGACGGCGCGACCGGGGGGCAAGGCATCGGCCGTGGAGTCGGCCGGAGTGAAGCCGACGGCACTGGAAGGCCCTCGGTCTGCACTGCGCCGGATTCCCGAGTGGGTGCAAGTCGTCGCCTGCTACCTGTCGTTGCGGGCGGTCAGCGCGGTCATCACGGTGTTGGTCGCCCGGGGCCAGCCCGCGTCGCTGTGGACCAAGCAGAGTCCGGGATACCTGGAGTTCGCAGGCATCTGGGACGGCACCTGGTATGCCCGGATCGCCCGCTACGGATACCCGGCGGCGCTGCCGACCGACTCGGCCGGCAACCCGGTACAGAGCGAGTGGGCGTTCTACCCGGCCTACCCGTTCACGGTGCGCACGGTCATGGAGGTCACCGGGCTGGATTTCCGGCTGGTGGCACCGTGGCTGAGCCTGGTGGCCGGGACGGCCGCCACGGTGCTCATCTATCGGTTGTTCCGCCAACACGCCGGGCACGGCACCGCGCTGGCCGCCGTCGCTGTGGTGGCCGCCTGGCCGCCCAGCCCGGTGTTGCAGTACGCCTACAGTGAGGCGATCTGCCTGCTCGGGCTGGCCGGTGCGCTGCACGGGTTGAGCCGGCGCAGCTACGTGCAGGCGATGCCGTTCATCGCCCTGGTGGGCCTGGCCCGCCCGATCGGTCTGCCATTGGTGGCGACCACCGGCTGGATCCTGCTGATGCGCTACCGGGACCGGCGGCGACGACCGGTACCGGCCCGGGAGGTCGTCGGTCTGTTGGCGTGCGGGGCGGTGGCCGTGGCCGCATCGGCCGTCATGCCGGTCGCAGCGGCGGTGGCCGGGGACCGATGGGACGCCTACTCCGCGGTCCAGGACTCGTGGCGCACCAGCCGCCCGGTGCGCCCGTTCGTGGCCTGGCCGGTGGTATTCCGCTGGGCCTTCGGCGACGGTGTGGGAATGCTGCTGCTGGCCGCGCTCGCGATAGCCGTACTGGCATTGTCGGTGTCCCGGCCGGCCCGCAACTTGGGCGTAGCGATGCATGGGTGGCTGGTGATGTACGTGCTGTACCTGGCGGTGGTCGTCGAGCCGTTGCCGCAGGTCTTCCGGCTGACCATGATGGCATTCCCCCTCGCGCTGTTGGTGGCGCGGCTGTGCCGCAGCCGGTGGTCCCTCGGGCTGTGGCTCGCGGTTTCGCTGGCGGCACAGTGGTGGTGGATCGCCACGTTGTGGCGCTTCACGCCACCGACCGATTTCGCGCCCTAGCGCACGGATTCCGGGTGGTCGTGGTTCGGTGTGACATGGCAAAGGCGGGCACCCAAGCCACTGTCGTCGCAGGCCGATGGGGAAAACGGTGCTCGTACGGGTTTCCGCGGCGCGCCGCCGGTCTCGTACCGGGATCTGGCCGGGGTGCGCGCGTCGTACCCTTGCTGCATGAGCGCTTCACGGACCGCTTGGGCGGACGGACTGGCCACCCGCACCGACGACGGCACCGTCCTCGATGTGTGGTACCCCAGTCCGGCTCTGGGAGAGCCACATTCGCAGCCGGCCGAGCCACTGGCGGCGATGGCGGGTCACGACGAGGCACGCGGGGTGAGCACTCAGCTGGTGCGTACCGAGATCGACCTGGACACTGCGCCGCAGGACGCCGCCGATGCCTACCTGCGGCTACATCTGTTGTCCCACCGGCTGGTGGCCCCGCACGCGGTGGCGATGGACGGCGTTTTCGGCGCGCTCGCCAACGTGGTGTGGACCGATCGCGGCCCGTGCGCCGTGGCGGGTTTCGAACAGACCCGGCTTCGGCTGATGCGCGCCTACGGCCGGGTGCAGGTCTTCGGGGTGGACAAGTTCCCCCGGATGACCGACTACGTCGTTCCCACCGGGGTGCGGATCGCGGACGCCGACCGGGTGCGGCTCGGAGCGCACCTGGCGGAGGGAACCACGGTGATGCACGAGGGCTTCGTGAACTTCAACGCGGGCACCCTGGGCCAGTCGATGGTCGAAGGCCGGATCAGCGCGGGGGTGGTGGTCGGGGACGGCAGCGACATCGGCGGCGGCGCCTCGATCATGGGCACCCTGTCCGGCGGCGGTTCGGAGGTCATCAGCATCGGCCGCCGTTGCCTGCTGGGGGCCAACGCGGGCATCGGTATTTCGTTGGGCGACGACTGCGTCGTCGAGGCCGGCTTGTACGTGACCGCGGGAACGAAAGTCACTGTGCACCAGGATGGCCGGAAGTCTGCCGGCATCGCGGCCCGGGAGCTGTCCGGCCGCAACGGGTTGTTGTTCCGCCGCGATTCCCAGACCGGTGCGGTGCATGCCCTGGCCCGCCGCGGACAGGGCATCGCGCTCAACGATGCGCTGCACTCCAACTGAGGGCCGATGGCATCCCGTGCGGCGAACTGGGCTGTTGGGCTGGCCGGCATCGCCGCGGTGGCCCTGCTGGCGGTGTGGTTGTGGTCCAACCGGGCCGTTCCGCTGGTGTCGCCGCGTTGCGTGGCCACGGCGACGCAATACACCGGTATGCTGGATCCGGAGCAGGCCGGCAACGCAGCGTTGATCGCCGGGACGGCTGTGCGCCGTGAGTTGCCCGCCCGGGCCGCCACCATCGCGCTGGCCACCGCCTCGCAGGAGTCCGGACTGCGCAACATCGACCATGGCGACCGGGACTCCCTGGGACTGTTCCAGCAACGCCCCTCCCAGGGGTGGGGTACCGCGGAACAGATCATGGACCCGCACTACGCCACCGCCGTGTTCTACGACGCGTTGGTGAAAGCCGATGGGTACCAAACCATGTCGGTGACCGAGGCGGCCCAAATCGTGCAACGGTCCGGCCACCCGCGTGCCTACGCCGACCACGAGCCACAAGCCAGGGCCTTCGCCGCCGCGTTCTACGGGCAATACCCGGCAGCGTTGAGCTGCCAGCTGGCGCAACCGGCCGGGCTGGCCGAGCAGAGCCCGGACGCCACCGGTCTCACCGGGCGTGCCCGCACGGTCATCGATACCGCCGCGGCCGAACTCGGCGCCCAGGGCGCGGCATTGGCTCAGCCCCCGGACGATCCGGCGGCCGGCACCTGGCTGCAGCTGGCCTCCGGCGGCCCCGGCCGCGCCTGGGGCAGGGCACATTGGGCGGTCGCCTCCGCCGATCGGCTGCACATCGTGGACGTCCGGGTGGCCGACCGGCGGTGGACCCGGGCCGACGGCGAGCAATGGGGCATGGCGACCACATCCACACCACCGGGGGTGGTGTGGATCAAGGTGGCCTGATCAGGTCGGTTCTGCGCTGTGTGCGGTCAGGTCTAGCGCTGTTCCAGAGGCACGTAGTCGCGTTTCACCGGTCCGGTGTACACCTGCCGGGGCCGGCCGATGCGGGTGGCCGGATCGTTGATCATCTCCCGGTAGTGGGCGATCCAGCCCGGCATCCGCCCCAGCGCGAACAGGACGGTGAACATGTTGGTGGGGAAACCCATCGCCTTGTACAGCAAACCGGTGTAGAAATCGACGTTGGGGTACAGCTTGCGCTCGACGAAGTAGTCGTCGGACAGTGCCTTTTCCTCCAGTTCCAGCGCCAGGTCCAGCATCGGCATATGCGCGTCCTCAAGGATGTCGTGCGCGTTCTCCTTGACGATGGCCGCCCGCGGGTCGTAGCTCTTGTACACCCGGTGACCGAAGCCCATGAGCCGCAGGCCGTCTTCGCGGTTCTTGATCTTCTCCACGAACTGGTCGATGGTCAGGCCCCGCTCCTGGATGGTCTCCAGCATCTCCAGCACCGCCTGGTTGGCGCCGCCGTGCAACGGCCCGAACAGGGCGTTGATACCGGCGGAGACCGCGGCGAACATGTTCACCTGGCTGGAACCCACCAACCGGACCGTGGATGTGGAGCAGTTCTGTTCGTGGTCGGCGTGCAGGATGAACAGCATGTCCAAGGCACGGGCGAATTTCGGGTCGACCTTGTACGGTTCGGCCGGCACGCCGAAGGTCAGCCGCAGGAAGTTCTCCACGTACCCCATGGAGTTATGCGGGTACATCAACGGTTCGCCGATGGAACTCTTGTAGGCGTAAGCGGCCAGTGTCGGCGCCTTGGCCAGGAGCCGGATGGTCTGCACATGCAGCGATTCGGGGTCGAACGGGTCGATCCGGTCCTGGTAGAACGTTGACAGGGCGGACACGGCCGAGGACAGGACCGGCATCGGGTGCGCGTCCCGGTGGAAAGACCGGAAGAACGACTTGACCTCTTCGTGCACCATCGTCTCGTAGGTGACCTCGTCGCAGAACGTCTTCAACTGCTCCTCGTCGGGCAGTTCACCATGAATCAGCAGGTAGCTGACCTCGAGGAAGGTGGAGCGCTGGGCCAGCTGCTCGATCGGGTAGCCGCCGTAGCGCAGGATGCCGTGATCACCGTCGATGTAGGTGATGGCCGAGGAGCACGACGCGGTGTTGACGAAGCCGGGGTCGAGCGTGACGTTGCCGGTGGTGCTCAACAGCGAGCTGATGTCCAGGCCGCCCGCTCCCTCGGAGGCTGGGTGGTAGCCCAGGTCGATCTCGCCCTGCTGGTACTTCAGGGTGTAGCCGGGATCTTTGACGGGTGCGTCGCTCATGGGTCAGCTCCTTCAGCGGTTTTGGTCGAGGCTACCCGGTGCGGTCGGTCCGCAACTACGACGTGCGTCACATGAATCAGCCGATCTGCCGGCCCGGTGGTTACCCGGTCGTGAGTCGTTGGACGACAGCCTGAATCGCCGCGTCGCCGGCCGTCAGCGAGATCCGCACGAAGTCGCGGCCGGCCGGGCCGTAGAAGTCACCCGGTGCCACGAGGATGCCCAGCTCGGCCAGCCGCCCTACGGTGCGCCAGCCCGGCTCACCGGCCGTCGCCCACAGGTACAGCCCGGCTTCGCTGTGTTCCAGCCGTAGCCCCCACTCCTGCACCGCGGGAACGAGCTGTTCGCGGCGGCGGCGGTACGTGGCCCGGGCTTGTTCGACGTGTTCGTCGTCGGTCAGCGCAGCGACCATCGCGTGCTGAACCGGCGTCGGCACCATCATGCCGAGGTGCTTGCGAGCCTGCAGCAAAGCGTCGATCAGCGCCGGGTCACCAACGACGAAGGCAGCCCGGTACCCGGCCATCGCGGACTGCTTGGACAACGAATACACCGCCAGCAGCCCGGTGATGTCACCGTCGGTGACCAACGGATCCAGTATCGACGGTACACCGCGCGCGGGCGCCTCGTCGCGCCAGTCCAGCATCGCGTAGCACTCGTCGCTGGCCACGACGACGTCGCGCTCCCGCGCCCAGCCGACTACCTTGCACAGGTGCTCCACCCCGAGCACCTGTCCGGTGGGGTTGGCCGGGGAGTTCAGCCACAGCAGGTCTGCCCGGTTTGGGCCGAGGGCGGTCAACGCGTCGACGGCGACGCTGTCGGCACCGGCCAGGTCGGCGCCCACCCGGTAGGTGGGGTAGGCGATCCTCGGGTAGGCCACCAGGTGGCCAGGTCCCAGGCCGAGCAGGGTAGGCAACCAGCCGACGAGTTCCTTGGAGCCGATCGTGGGTAGTACCGCATCCGGGTCGAGCCCGGGAACGCCGCGGGCGCGGCCGAACCAGTCGACGACGGCCTGGCGCAGCTGCGCGGTCCCCCAGGTGGTGGGGTACCCGGGCGCGTCGGCAGCGGCAGCGAGCGCCCGCCGGACGACGTCAGGGGTGGGGTCGACCGGGGTGCCGACGCTCAGATCACAGATGCCGCCAGGGTGGGAGCGGGCCCGCTGTGCGTACGGGGCCAGCCGGTCCCAGGGGAACTGGGGCAGCCGGGCGGCTGCCGGTCTCACTCGTCGTGTCCTTGCGGCGGCAACCCCGAGACCAGTGGGTGGTCCTTGTTGATCACGCCGAGCTTGGCTGCGCCGCCGGGGGAGCCCAGGTCGTCGAAGAACTCGATATTGGCCGTGCAGTAGTCGGCCCACTGCTCCGGGACGTCATCCTCGTAGTAGATGGCCTCTACCGGGCAAACCGGCTCGCAAGCACCGCAGTCCACGCACTCATCGGGATGGATGTACAGCATCCGCTCGCCCTCGTAGATGCAGTCGACCGGACACTCGTCGATGCATGCCTTGTCCTTGATATCCACACAAGGCAGGGCGATCACGTAGGTCACGGCGCTCTCTCACTTCGGCACGGCTGGAGTCTGTGTCGCTCCCAGTATGCCTTGGCCACCGGACCGGGACGAACTGGTGCGCCCAGACGGTACGTGACATCGTGAGTTCCCTTACAGACGGTGCACGGCTGGGCAAGAAACGTGCGCCATTGACACTATGGCGTTGCACTTTCATAACGGGCCCGGCTTCTAGTTGCACAGACAGGCACCTGTGGGGTGTCGTGTCGTGGGTCAACGGACCGTGGCCATACATGGTCGGCGGTCCTTCAACGTGGAAGGAAACAGCATGCTGAGCAAGCAACGCTCTGCGCGATCCTTGAGTCTGCTGGCCTGTGGCGCGCTAGCTCTGGGTGCCTGCAGTACCGCTGACACCGGCGAAGGCTCAGGCGGCGGAGACGGCGAGACCCAGGATCAGACCATCGCCTTCGCCTGGGAACAAGAATTCGAGGCATACAACGGCAACACATCCTCCCAGAACGCCACCAAGAACACTGTCGTCCTGAACCGGGTGCTGACCCAGTTCTGGGAATACGACCCCGAAGGCCAGGTAGCCCCGTACGAGCCGTTCGGTTCCTTCCAGAAGACCAGCGACGACCCGCTGACCGTTGAGTACACGATCAACGAAGACGCCAAGTGGTCCGACGGCGAGCCCATCGACTGCGACGACATGGTGCTCAAGTGGGCTGCCCAGTCCGGGAAGTTCAAGAAGGACGACAAGGACGTCTTCAGCCCTGCCGCCACGACCGGGTACGAAGACATGCAGCAGCCGCAATGCGAGGACGGCGACAAGAAGTTCACCGTCGTCTACGACGAGCCGTTCGCCGACTGGTCGGCATCCTTCGACCAGTTCATCATGCCGGCCCACATCGTGGAGAAGGAAGCGAAAGTCGAAGACCTCGTCGCCGCGGTCACCGACAAGGACATGGATGCCATCGGCAAGGCCGCCAAGTTCTGGAACGAGGGCTGGGTGTTGAAGGCCGGCGAGCTGAAGCCGGACATCATGCCGTCCTCCGGCCCCTACATGATCGACTCCTGGACGGCCGGGCAGTCGCTGACCCTGAAGGCCAACCCGCAATGGTGGGGGGACGCGCCGAAGGCCAGCACCATCGTCTTCCGCTTTATCGCGGGCGAGCAACAGTCCCAAGCACTGCAGAACGGTGAGGTGCAGCTGATCTCCCCGCAGCCGCAGGTGGACATCGTCAAGCAGATCGACGCGATCGGCGACTCCGTGATCAAGGAGACCGGCGACAGGTACATCTTCGAGCACGTGGACTTCAACTTCGGCACCGATTTCAAGGACCCGGAGATCCGCAAGGCATTCGCGATGTGCGTGCCGCGGGAAACCATCGTGAAGAACCTGATCCAGCCGGTGAACCCGGAGGGCACGGTCATGGACGGGCGGTACGTCTTCCCGTTCCAGGACAACTACGCCGGCATCGTCGGGGCCACCGACGCCGGTGAGTACGCGAAACCGGACATCGAGGGCGCCAAGGCCATCCTGACGGCCAAGGGCAAGACGAACATGCCGGTGCGCATCGGCTACCAGACGCCGAACCAGCGCCGCACCTCCACCGTCCAGCTGATCGCGGACTCCTGCAAGCAGGCCGGTTTCGACGTCAAGGACGCCGGCACCGACAGTTTCTTCGGCACCGAGCAGCCCGCCCGTAACTGGGACGTCGCACTGTTCGGCTGGGCCGGCTCCCCGCTGGTGTCAGGGAACTCTTCCACCTACGTCACCGGCGGTGGCAACAACTTCGGCGACTACTCCAACCCGGAGGTCGACGCCAAGACCGCCGAGCTGAACAAGGCGGTGGAGGAAAGCGAACAAGACAGGCTGATCACCGACATCGAGAAGCTGTTGTGGTCGGACCTCGCGACGATTCCGTTGTTCGCTCACCCCGGGGTGAACGCCCAGGCCGCCAACCTGGAGGGTGTGGTGTTCCAGCCCTCACAAAGCGAAGTGACCTGGAACATGGACCAATGGACCATGGCCGCCGAATGAACCACCACGTCGTCCCGGGTCATCGCGGCGATGCCGCGGTGACCGGGGATCGGCTCAGCAGTGATCTCGGCTGCTGACGGGGTCGCGGGAGCCCCCTCCTCCCGCGGCCCTACCACCCCACCCGGCGCTTAACCCACCGGGCCCGCTGGCCAAGGAGCCATCCGTGTTCGCCTATGTGATTCGACGCCTGGGCATTTCCGCCCTCGTTCTCGCGGTCTCGACCCTGTTGATGTACGTCCTGGTCTCCAATTCCGGCGACCCACTCCAGGATCTGTACACCGACCAGAGCCCCAACAAACAGGCCAAGATCGAGGCGCGCATCGATGCGCTGGACCTGGACAAGCCTGTGCTGCAGCGATACTCGACCTGGGTCCAAGGGGTTTCCGGCTGTGTGTTGCCGGGTGCCGAGTGTGATCTGGGCCTGACCAAGAGCGGCCGGGATGTGCAGCCACTGCTGCAGCAAGCTCTCACCGCCACCCTGCGGCTGGTGCTGGTCGCCGCCTTGCTGGCTGCCCTGACCGGCGTCGGGGTGGGTGTCCTGAGCGCGATACGCCAGTACAGCGCCTTCGACTACGGCATCACCTTCGTCAGCTTCCTCTTCTTCTCCCTACCCATCTTCTGGGTGGCGGTGATGCTGAAGCAGTACGTCGCCATCGGGCTCAACAACTGGTTGCGTGGACCGAGCTTCGCACCGTGGGTCATAGCCCTGGCGGCCTTGGCCGCCGGAACCGTCGCTGCGGTCGCACTCACCGAACAGTGGCGCCGCCGGGCCGTGGTCTTCACCGCCGCGGCCGCGGTCACCGCAGGTGTACTGGCCTACCTGTCCAGTGTGGAGTGGTTCGCCCGGCCCAGTCTCGGACCGGTCTTCGTCGGTCTCGCCGGGCTGGCCGCAGCCGCCGTCGGGGTCGTGCTGTTCTCCGATTTCGCCCGGCGGCGGGTGGTGATCGCCGCCTTCGTCATGGGAGCCGGGGCGCTGATCGCCTTCTTCGCCACCGGCCCGGTGCTGACGAACCCGACCTGGTGGCACATCGCCATGCTGCTGGGAATCACCACCGCCGTCTGCGTGGCGGCCGGGTGGATCATCGGCGGTGCACTCGACCGGGAAGCGGCGATCAAGGCCAGCCTGTTCACCGGCTACTGTTCGGGACTGGCGATCTTCGCCCACCACGTCCTAGCAGCATTCCCCTCTTATTCGCGCAAAGTGGCGGGCCGCCCGGTCGCCACCATCGGCTCACAAACCCCCGGTTTCAACGGCAATTTCTGGCAAGTCCTGCTGGACCAGGGACTGCACGTGCTGCTGCCGACGATGGCCCTCATCCTCATCACCTTCGCGGAGTTCACCCGCTACACGCGGTCCAGCATGCTCGAAGTCCTGAACCAGGACTACGTGCGCACCGCCCGGGCAAAGGGATTGGCGGAGCGGGTGGTCATTCTGCGCCACGCCTTCCGCAACGCGCTGATCCCCGTCTCGACCTTGGTGGCGATCTCCTTCGGCGCGCTGCTCGGCGGCGCGGTCATCACCGAGACCGTCTTCGGCTGGCGTGGCATGGGCCGGCTGTTCATCGACGGTTTGCGAGACGTCGACCCCAACCCGGTCATGGCGTTCTACATCGTGCTGGCCGTGGCGGTCATGACCGCCAACATGATCGCCGACGTCTTCTATGCATACCTCGACCCGCGGATCAGGCTGTAGGGAGATCGCAGTGACTCAGAACCCGGCTCCCCCGGCCGAGCAGGCCCCCAGTGCAGGCCAAGCTCAGCAGGCCAGGGCTGCAGAAGTCCAAGGGCTGGAGATCGTCGCCCGGACCCAGGGCCAGCTGGTGCGGCGCAGGTTCTTCCGGCACCGCGGAGCTCTCGCCGGCATCACCGGCCTGCTGTTCATCGTGATTCTGGCGTTCTCCTCGATCGGGGTGGGTGCGGTGCCCGGTTGGTGGGACAAGAGCCCGACCGCCACCGGTGCCAAGATCGAGGACGGCCGCCCGAGCCTGGACCTGGCACCGTCGTTCGTCGACGGCGATGGGCTGAGCTGGGGCGAGCATCCGTTCGGCCAGGACGACATCGGCGTGGACTACTTCGCCAAGACGATGCGCGGCGCCCAGCAGTCCCTGGTCATCGCGTTGATCGTGGGACTGGCCGCCACCACCATCGGCACCACCGTCGGCGCACTCGCCGGTTACTTCCGCGGGTGGCTCGAGTCGCTGCTGATGCGTCTGACGGACCTGGTGATCACCATTCCGGTGCTCGTCATCGCCGCCGTGCTGGGGCGAACGGTCGGCAACCAAGGCATCATCGCGCTGGCGTTGGTGCTCGCCCTGGTCATGTGGACCAGCCTGGCGCGGCTGATCCGTGGTGAGTTCCTGTCGCTACGCGAGAAGGAATTCGTCGAAGCCGCCCGCGCCCTCGGTGCCAGCTCCCGGCGGATCATCTTTCGCCACATCCTGCCCAACACGGTTGGCATCATCGTGGTCGGCGCCACGTTGCTCACCGCGCAGGCGATCCTGCTCGAGGCGGCACTGAGCTTCCTGGGCCTCGGGGTGCGCCCACCGGACACCTCGCTGGGCCTGCTCATCAGCGAGTACCAGTCCGCGTTCGCCACCCGGCCGTGGCTGTTCTGGTGGCCCGGCCTGTTCATCGTGGCGATCGCGTTGTGCGTGAACTTCATCGGCGACGGGCTGCGCGACGCGTTCGATCCCCGGCAGGGAAGGGTGCGTTCATGATCTGGCGACCAGGCAAGCCGCGTTCCACTCCGGCCGAAGACGTGGTCCGCCCGGCCCGGCAGTCCACGGGCAGTTGGGCGATCACGGAGGTCTCCCAAGAAGCGGAAACCGTTCTCGAAGTGAGGGACCTGTCGGTCTCCTTCCCCACCGACGACGGGCTGGTGAAAGCCGTGCGGGGAATCAGCTACCGGTTGCGCGAGCGCGAAGTGCTGGGCATCGTCGGCGAATCCGGGTCCGGCAAGTCGGTGTCGACGATGGCC
>PDWJ01011396.1_pt1 | contig 14672 bp, 14 predicted proteins | sample 1430881 | NCBI WGS metagenome assembly PDWJ01 (sample SAMN01162460, study PRJNA174530) | Oral metagenome, whole genome shotgun sequencing project. | biome: Marine environment; feature: Marine mammal; material: Swab sample of the gingival sulcus; isolation source: swab sample of gingival sulcus... | reverse complement strand
CCGCGCAGGGCGCGGACTGGCCTACTGAGGCCCGGTCACCACCGGCTGGTCCAGTGTGGCCGGCTTGGTCGCCACCAGCACGGCGTCGATCGCTATCCCGTCGTCGGTCTGCCGTTCCTTTTCCGTGGCCTGCAGCACCCGTAGCCGCGCTCCGGTGGCCATGGCCGCCAGGGCCACCGGGTCGTGCAGCATCCGCGGATCGGTCGGCCCGCCGACCCCTTCGGACAGGTTGCGTTGCGCATGACCCACCAGCACAATCCGGCCCTGCGGGGCCAGCCACTTCAAGGCTCGCTGGAACAACGCCGGCAGGTGAACGAACGAGATCACGATCAGGTCATAGCTCGGCCGGGTGGGGCTCCACTCCGTCAGATCAGCTATTTCGGCGGCGATGGACAGGCCCTTTTCCCGGGCGTAGCCGCGCAGCGTCTCCACCGCGGTCACGGAGAAGTCCACCGCATCCACTTGCCAGCCGTGCTCGGCCAACCACACCGCATGCCGCCCGGTACCGCACGCCAGGTCGATCGCGCGCCCCGGTCGTAGGCCCTCCACTTCGGCCAGCACTGTCGGATCGGGCTCGCCCAGGTGTCCAGCACCATGCCGCTCGTCCCATTCCTGTTGGCTGCTGCCGGGCTGGCCGTGGTGGACCGAGACGACCGAGAACGCCTCACTCTGCTCCGGAGTCGTCGCGTGACACGACAGCATCCGGGGCGGCAGCGGGTCAGGCAGCCGATCGACCACCACCGTCCACGGGGAACCGCCCACCTCCCACTCGGTGACGGTCCGCTCGCGCGCCGGGTCGACCGGGATCGTCAGCTCGTCCAGCAGGATCACTTGGTCGTTATCGGTGCAGCCCGAGGTGGTGCGCACCTCGATCTCGGCAGCCTGCGTGGCCGGCGTCTGCCCGTGTCTGCCTCGCATGTTGGCCACCAGCAACTGATTGGCGCGGGTGGCCTCCACCAGTCCGGCAGCGTCCTGCGGGCCTAGTCTGCCGTACATCACACCTTGCGGCAGTGCCAGCGCACCGGCACCGAACCGCTGCGGTCCGAGCGCGGAAACCTCCCACACCAGCTGCGGCTCGTGGACCAGCAAAGCGCCGGCGAGTTCCCGGCCCAGCTCGGCGCAGCAGGCGTCGCGGCGTCCGTGTGCGCACACCGCGATGAGGTAGGGCAACTGTTGCCAGCCACCTGGGATCTCCCCGTCGCGCAGCAGCTCGGCGCTTTCCACCAGGTCGATGTCCTCCAGGTCGTCCTGGGCCTCCAGTCGCCGGCCGGCCAGCATGCCCCCCTCGTCGGGGACCCACATGATCAGCATCGGTTGGTAGACCGACCCCGGCGCGGCCAGGTGGCGGCGGATCAGCGCAGGCAGCAGAGTGGCCTGCTGACAGGCATTCTCCAGCACGCTGCGGGTGTGGTGCGGCAAACAGGCCAGCGCCTCGAGCGGCCACGGTCCGGCGTGTTCCAGGAGCAACACCCCGGGAGTCTGGCAAGCCGTTCCCGCCATCGATTCGCCCAGGTCCCGGCTGATGTCGCTACACCGTTGCAGGACGGCGTCTGGGGTGACGGGCACGGATTCGGGCACATCAGCATCGACCATGTGCTGAACGCTATCTGCCGGGCCGCACCTATGGCTGGTGATTTTGGCAACTGAACGCGTTCGCGCTGCTCCTTGGAGTAGTGCCGACCCGCGAGGGCGTCGGCGACAACGTTCGCCAGCCGGTCCAACTCCGATTCGGTGATCGCCTCCCTAACCGCCTCGGCCATGCCGTACTTCACCCGGACGAAGCCCGGGGGGACGGGCCCGAAGCCCGCCCGGGCCACAGGGTCCGCACTGCAATGCGACGACGGTGGTGGTGCGGCCGTGGGAATTGCCGTCCATCACGACGATCTCGCTGCGGTCCTCTGCAACACCCTCGACCTGGTGGCCGCACCGGCGAGCCGCCTCGATGGCGGTCTCCACCGCCTCCGCCAAGCCCCTTGTGCCTGAGCTGCGACCACCCCAACGGGTGCTAGTTGTGTGCGGCGAAAGCCTCGATCTCAGCGGTGTGGGTGGTGACGGAACCCAGCGAGGCGTACCCCCGGCAATACGGACCTGAGGGATGCCGGCGCCGCGTGGTGGTTGGTTCTCCGGTGCACGCCGCGGCCTCAGTTCGGGCCGGCCGAGACGTGCAGATCTTGGAGGCGCGCGAGCACGTTGCGCAGCTCCGACATCAGCAGGTCCACGTCGAACCCGACGGCGGCGGTCGTGAACTCGCCGGCCTGGGCCGCCAGGCCGGCGAGCTCGAGCACGCCCTCGGCCAGGGTCCGGTCCAGCACCGGCATGTGCGCCTCCATCTCCCTGGTCAGGTCGTACCGGGGCACCAGCAACCGCCAGTGGGCCAGCAGGCTCTGCATTTGGGCGAAGGCATTGCGGGCGTAGCCGATCTCGTTGCTCATGCTGGCCGCCATGTCCACGTTCCACTGCAGGTCGTTGGCCAGGTAGGTCAGGCCGAATTCCAGTGCGGTGACCAGGTCACGGATGGCCGTGACCGCGTCACTGCCCTCGTATCCTCCCTCGATCAGTTCCACCACGAACCGCCCCGCCGCCTCGGCCTGCAGTTGGGACAAGGCCACGCTGAACCGCAACTCCGAGCGGCGGATTCGCAGGTCGTCGACATGCTCCAAGAGTGCGTTCATCGAGTTGAGCGCGGCCGTGTTCTGGGTATGCAGTGCCGGTATGCTGCTGGCCAGTACCGGGCCCCGGTTGGCGTAACGCTCCACCGTCTGGGTGGCTTCGTCGAGCACCCCGTCCAGGGTGGTGACGATCTGGGCGGCCTTGTCGACGTGCAGGCTGAGCTGGTCGGCCTGTGCCTGGAAGGTGACCAGCTCGCCGGACAACCGGGTCACGATGCTCTCGATGGCCGTGATCGAGGTCAGCATCTCGGCCAATCCGCCGGTCGCCTCATCCCGCTGCGGGATGCCGTCGGTCAGGGCCGCTCTGGCCTCCACCTCGGCCGGTAGCGCCGCCAGGATGAAGTCCAGGTAGCTGTTGAAACCGATTTCCTGCAGTTCCTCCTGGATCCACTCGGCTCCTTTGACGGCACACGCGTGTGCGCTGGTCTTGTTCAGCCGCTCCTGCAGTTCCCGGGTGCGCACCCGCATATAGATGTGGTCGGCCGCTTCCAGCAGGTCCTCCCGGCAGGGCCGGGTGCGCACGGACAGGTACCCGTCCCCGACCGGGACGATGGTCGCGAATGCCCAGTAGGCGGATCCGTCGCCGGCGAGGTTTTTCACGTAGGCGCAGGTCGGAGTCTCGGCGAGCAGCATGTCCCAGGTGAGCTGGAACGCCCCGCCTGGCATGTCCGGGTGCCGGATGATGTTGTGCGGGGCTCCGACGAGGTCTTCCAGCTGGTACCGGGCGATGCGCAGGAACACCGAGTTCGCCTGTTCGATGACCCCCTTCCTGTCGGTGGTGGAGAAGAACATGTCCTCGAACCGGTCGGTTGCCTCGATGAGGGCGTGCTTGTTGCCTGGTTCGGTGGCGGCGTGCCCGGCGTCGGGCACCAGCACGAATTCGGCGTCCGGTAGCTGTGCCGCCAGCTCGAACGCGGTCCTGGCCGGGGTACACATGTCGTAGCGGCCCTGCACGATGACCGTCGGGATGCCCCGCAACAGGTGCGCATGGTGGATCAGCTGCGCGAACCGGTCGGTTGCCTCGATGAGGGCGTGCTTGTTGCCTGGTTCGGTGGCGGCGTGCCCGGCGTCGGGCACCAGCACGAATTCGGCGTCCGGTAGCTGCGTCGCCAGCTCGAACGCGGTCCTGGCCGGGGTGCACATGTCGTAGCGGCCCTGCACGATGACCGTCGGGATGCCCCGCAACAGGTGCGCATGGTGGATCAGCTGCGCGTCGTCGTCGATGCTGGTATCGAAGAAGCCGCGGTTGACGAAGTAGTGGTTCTCGATGCGAGCGAACGTCACCGCTTGCTTGTCCTCGGTCAGTGATCGCAACACCTGCCGGTTCGTGCGCAGGAACGTGACGTTGCCCTCCCACCCGCTCCAGGCTTTCGCGGCCGGAACATGGACGGCCGGATCCGGATCGAACAGCAAGTCGTGGTACGCATATATCATAGCCGACCGCTTGTCCGGGGCTACCGGTGCGACGTAGTCGGCCCAGTGGTCGGGGTAGACGTGCTCTAGGTGCCCCGCGCGCAGCACCAGTTCACGTACCCGGTCCCGGTGCGCCTGGGCGTAGGCCAGCGACAGTGCCGACCCCCACGATCCACCGAACACCTGCCAGGCATCGATGCCCAGATGCTCCCGGACCCGTTCGATGTCGGCCACCAGGTGCCACGTCGTGTTGGCACTGAAATCGGCCTCTGGCTCCCACGCGTGCGGAGTGGACCGCCCGGCCATCCGCTGGTCGAACAACACGATCCGGTACCGTTCCGGGTCGAAGAACCGGCGGCTGTCCGGCTGGCAGCCACCGCCGGGCCCGCCGTGCAGGAAAACCACCGGTTTGCCGTCCGGGTTGCCGCATTGCTCCAGGTAGATTTCGTGACCGTCGCCGACCGGCAGCATCTGTTGCTCGTAGGGCTCGATGGGCGGGTACAGATCACGCAGTTTCGTCATAGCCGCCAGCCTAGAGGCGCACCACCCGAGGCTCGGGGCGTACCTTGGCTGCCAGCGCGAGTCGATGAGATGGTCAACAGATGAGCGACCCACTTGTGCTGCGTCACGACCAGGACGGCGTCGTCCGGCTGACGCTGAACGCCGCCGACAGGTACAACCCGCTGAGCCGGTCGATGATCGGCGCGCTGCAGGTAGAGCTGGATCGGGTCCGCGACGACCCGAGCGCCCGGGTAGTGGTGTTGGCTGGTGCCGGGCGCGGGTTCAGCGCCGGGCACGATCTGGGGGAGATGATCGCTCACACCGGCGACCTGGCGTGGCAGCAGGCTCTGTTCGAGGAGTGCAACGCCCGGGTGGTCGGCGCCGATGAACTGGACACGCAGGTGCTGTGGCTGGCGCGGACCATCGCCAGCCACAGCGCTGGCGTGCTGGCCAACGGCAAACGCACTTTCTACACCCAGGCCGACCAGCCGGTGGCGCAGGCCTACCGCACGGCCGCAGCCGGCATGATTCGCGACCTGTCCTGCCCGGACGCCGCGGAGGGGATGGCCGCGTTCTTGGACAAGCGGGCGCCGCAGCGGCCCTCCGCCGTGCGGTGACCTGTCCCGGCGGGCCGCCTACCGGACTGCACAGGTCAACCCGTTCGGCCCGTGGTTGCAGTAGCCGCCCGGGTTCTTGGCCAGGTACTGCTGGTGGTAGTCCTCGGCGTAGTAGAACTCTCCGGCCTGATCGGCCGGTTTCACCTCGGTGGTGATCTGCCCCCGGCCGTGGCGGTGCAACTCGGCCGCGAATGCCTGCCGGGTGCGCTCGACAGCCGCGCGCTGGACGCCGGTGGTCCAGTAGACCGCGGATCGGTACTGGGTGCCGATGTCGTTGCCCTGCCGGTCGGCCGTGGTCGGGTCGTGGTTCTCCCAGAAAGCCGCCAGTAACTGCTCGGCGCTGACCTGCTGCGGGTCGTAGACCACCTGCACCGTCTCGGTGTGCCCGGTGCGGCCGGTACAGGTCTCCTCGTACGTCGGGTTGGGCGTGTACCCGCCCATGTAGCCGGCCGCCGTACTGATCACCCCGGGGATCTGCCAGAAGATCCGTTCCGCGCCCCAGAAACACCCCATCGCCACGTACAACACCGCACTGCCAGCCGGCCACGGCCCGAACATGGGCGAACCCAGAGTCCGGTGATGCGCGGCGACCGAGTACGGTCGATGCTGGCGACCGGGAAGCGCCGACGAGGCGTCAACACGATCCGCACGACGGGAGAACACGCTCATGCCGGTGAGAACACCGCCTGACGACGGCCTCTTCCCGCATAGTTGAGTTCATGCGACCCCCATCCCGCCACCGACCGGGATTCCCCACCGGGTTCCGGTACCGTGCGCGCGCCGCGTCCGGCCGGACGGCGAGCCTGCCGGCGGCCAACCCCGCGCAATCGCAGGCCCCCCCGGCTGGCGCCGGCACGCGCGAGCTCGCCCCGGTCTCCTACCCGGTGTGGTTGGCCGCCTCGTGGTCGTGGCGAGTTCTGATTATCGCTGCTGCGGTGACGCTGATCCTGTGGCTGATCCGCTACTTCTTCGCCTTGACCATTCCGTTCTTCGTTGCGTTGCTGCTGGCGGCCCTGCTGAGCCCGCTGCAAACCGCGCTCATCCGGCTGCGGGTTCCGCGCGGACTGGCCACGGCAGCGACGATCCTGATGGCGCTGGCCGCGGTGCTGGGCGCGTTCACATTCATCGGAACGCAGATCGTCAGTGGTTTTCAGGGGCTGTCGCGGGAGGTCGTGCGGGCGCTGGAGTCCATCCAGGACTGGCTGGTCAACGGGCCGCTGAGCCTGGAGACTGCCCAGGCGCAGCGAGCGTTCGAGAACCTACAACAGGAGATTGTGCGCAGTGACGCCCTGCTGACCAGCGCGCTGGCGGTGACCGGGACCGCGACCTCGGCGGTGACCGGGGTACTGCTCACCCTGTTCACCTTGGTGTTCCTGCTCTACGACGGTCGCGGGATCTGGGCTTGGGTGGTCAGTCTGCTGCCCAAACAGGCACAGTCTCGGGTGGATCTGGCCGGCCGGGACGGGTGGGCGACCCTGACCTCCTATGTGCGGGCGACCGTGGTGGTGGCCGCCGCGGACGCCGCCGGCGTCGGTATCGGCGCGGTCGTGTTGCAGCTTCCACTGGCAGCACCGATCGCGATGCTGGTGTTCCTCGGCGCGTTCGTGCCCATCGTCGGCGCGGCGCTGTCCGGGGCGGTGGCGGTGCTGATCGCGTTGGTCACTCAGGGGGTGACCGCAGCCGTGGTCATGCTGGCGATCGTGCTGGCCGTCCAGCAAGTGGAGGGCCATGTGTTGCAACCTCTGCTGATGGGGCGGGCGGTTTCGGTCCACCCGCTGGGCGTCGTGCTCGCGGTTGCCGGCGGTTTGGTGGTCGCCGGCATCATCGGCGCCGTCTTCGCGGTGCCGGTCGTGGCCGTGTTGAAGACGGTGGTGGTCTCGATCCGCGGCAGCGACGGGGATGTCCCGGCTGCGGCCGCCGGGACAGTCAACCCGTGAACGGCGTCGCCCTGACGATCTTCACGTCGACGGATCTGCCGTTCGGCGCTTCGTAGCTGGCGGACTCGCCCACCTTCGCTCCGTTGATGGCAGCGCCCAAGGGCGACTTCTCGCTGTAGACGTCCAGGTCGGTTCCCTCGGCGATCTCGCGGCTGCCCAGCAGGAAGGTCATCTCCCGGCCGGCCACCGTGGCCACCACGACCATGCCCGGTTCGACCACCCCGTCGTCGGCCGGGGATTCGCCGACGGTGGCGTTGCGCAGCAGGTCCTCCAGCTGCCGGATGCGGGCTTCCTGCTTGCCCTGCTCTTCCTTGGCGGCGTGGTACCCGCCGTTTTCACGCAGGTCGCCCTCGTCGCGGGCGGCCTCGATCCGACGGGCGATCTCCTGGCGCTTCGGACCTGTTAGTTCGGCCAGCTCGGCGCTGAGACGGTCGTAGGCTTCCTGGGTCAACCAGTTCGCCTCAGTGGTGCTCTCGGACATGCCTCTCCCTGCTACTTAGCCGGCTGTGGCCGGCCACGCCACCCAAGCCGCCGCCAGCCCACACTGACAGGCGGCGCGGGTCGTCCAGAACGTTGCAGCCGCGGGCCCGGGGGTGGGACCGCGGCGAACTCGGAGCCCCTAGTCTACCAGCGCGATTCCGGTCAGTCACGTGGTGGTTACGGTTCAGCGTGGCCAGTCGTCGCGGGTTACGGTTGGCCGGGAACCTCGCATCCGCGGACGACCGCCGCGGCCGATCGCTCGGTGGTGCGCACCTGGGTTTGTACGCGCTGCCGGCGCTGGGTGCTGACCGGAACACCGACGACGGCGGAACCGACCGCGGCATGCTGGCCGTTCCGGGCCTCCACCACGCATTGCGCGCGTGTCCCCGGATCCATGCTCACGTCGAAGGTGACATCGATGGTGGCATCGTCGCGGACCTGGTAGGTGATGATCGTCGCGTTCACCGGGCGCGAGCCGGCCGACCAGCCGGCCCAGACCACCCATGCCACGGCCAGCGCGGCCATCGTCACGGCCAGGGCGCGGGCCGCCGTCCGATGCCAGGCCGGAGCGTCCTCACCGTAGCGACCGGCCGGCCGGGACTGGGAGACGCTCATGGACTGGAACCTCATCTTGTCGAGTTGCCGGCTCGTCGACCAGGTCTGTGGGCCGGGAATGCGTGCTTTCGCGGTGGCGCTGATCTCGTAGGCTAGTCCGCGCAACCACAGATGCCGGGTGCCGACATCGCCCCTGAAACACACATCATGGTCGAGGATGCGCCTGGCAGACCAATGAAGAGGATTCTCGTGGGTTCCACCGAAACCGAGACCGAGCTGCGCCTGATGTGCGTGCACGCCCACCCGGACGACGAGTCGAGCAAGGGCGCGCCGGTGATGGCGATGTACCGTGCGCAAGGCGTGCGGGTGCTTGTGGTGACGTGTACCGGCGGGGAACGTGGAGACATCCTGAATCCCAAGCTTGCCGACGACCCGTCGGTGTTGCGCGACATGGTGGAATACCGCCGTCAGGAGATGGCTGCCGCGGTGCAGATCCTCGGAGTCGAGCACGCGTGGCTGGGTTTCGTGGATTCCGGTCTGCCGCAAGGCGATCCAATTCCGCCGCTGCCGCCAGGGTGCTTCGCGCTGGAACCGGTCGAGGTGGCCGCCGAGCCGCTGGTACGGCTGGTGCGCGAGTTCCGCCCGCATGTGATGACCGCCTACGACGAGAACGGCGGCTACCCGCACCCGGATCACATCATGTGCCACACCGTGTCGATGGCCGCCTTCAATTCCGCAGGCGACCCGGACGCCTACCCGGCCGAAGGGCCGCCGTGGCAGCCGCTGAAGATCTATTACAACCAGACGTTCTCCGCAGCCAGGATGCGGGCATTCCACCAGGTGCTGCTGGACGCGGGACGCGAGTCGCCGTACGCGGAGAGGATCGAGCTCATGGGACGCCAGCCGGACCGTCCGGTGCACGCGCGGATCGAGTGCGCCGACTTTTTCGCCGTGCGGGACCGGGCGCTGAAGGCGCATGCTACTCAGGTGGACCCCGATGGGCTGTTCTTCGCGCTCGATCACGACCTGCAGCGCAAGGCTTGGCCGTGGGAGGACTACGAGCTGGGCGCCTCCGCGCTCAACGCCCCGGCCGAGATCGAGGACGACTTGTTCGCCGGCATCCGGGGCCGCCCGGAGTTGATCGCCGGGGGCGGCGCTGCCCTTGGTCCCGGTCGTGCCGGTGCCGACGGGGGCCGGTGAAACCGATGCCTAGCCTTGCCGTGATGCCTATGCTCGCCGCGCGGTGGTTGCCGGCCGCGATACCGGCGCCCAGCCCCCAACCGGGCGAGGGCCCGGACCCGTTGTCGGTGTCACCTGGACTGCCCGGCTTCATCACCTTGTTCGCACTCGCCGTCGTGGTCATCCTGCTGGTGTTGGACATGATCCGGCGGATGCGCCGGCTGCGGTACCGGGGCGAATCTGCCGAACGGGCCAGACGTGCAGCCGAGGACCCGGTGCCGCAGGGCCAACCCGACGACCCAGCGGGGTAGCGCCGGGCCGTCGCGCAGTGGCTGGCCGGTCGAGGTGCCCCGGCCTGATCCGGTGCCCGGGGCCGGTGCCCAGCCGGCCCGTCAGCTGGTCGGCTGGCGGCCGAGGACCACCCAGGCGATGGCTGCGAAATGGCAGCCGAACGCCAGCACCGTGAAGGTGTGAAAGACCTCGTGGAAGCCGAACCATCGCGGGCTGGGGTCCGGCCATTTGGAGGCGTAGACCAGCCCACCCGCGGTGTACAGCAAGCCGCCGGCAACGACCAGGGCCAGCACGCCGGGCCCGCCGTTGGCCAAGAACTGGGGCAGGAAGGCCACGGCCACCCATCCCAACGCCAGGTAGATGGGCACGGTCACCCACCGCGGCAGCGTGGGGGCGAACAGCTTCAATCCCACACCGATCAGTGCGCCGGACCAGACCGCGATCAGCAGCATCGCCGCCTGCCGGCTGGGCAGCAGCAACGCGGTCAGCGGCGTGTAGGAGCCGACGATGACCAGGAAGATGTTGGAGTGGTCCAGCCGGCGCAGCCAGGTGCGGGCCGGGGTGGACCAGCGACCGCGGTGGTAGACAGCGCTGGTGCCGAACAGGGCCACCTTTGCCGACTGGCGGTCCGGCTGCATCGGTTCGCTGGCGCCTCATGCGCCCACCATAACTTACGCAACCGTAGGTTACTGGTGGGTAAACCAAAAGGGGGTTTCGAAGCGGTACATTTTGCCTGCTACTCAGCGCAAGGAGATGTGGTCGGTGTCGGCGAACCCGCTGTATGGACTGTACGAACGGCGGCTCACGGCGTGGCTGGGCCGGCACACGGTGCCACAGCACGTCGGAGTGATCCTCGACGGGAACCGGCGCTGGGCCAGACAGAGCGGTGGCCCGGCGGTCGAAGGCCATCGAGCCGGTGGCCTGCACGTGCAGACCTTCCTCGGCTGGTGCGAGGAGGTGGGCGTCGAGGTGGTCACCCTGTGGATGCTCTCGACCGACAACCTGGACCGGCCTGCGGAGGAGTTAGCGGGTCTCATCGGCGTGATCGAGGAGACGGTCAGTGCTATGGCGGAGACCGGGCGGTGGCGTCTGCAACTCGTGGGATCCACTCAGGTGCTGCCCGCTGCTACCGTGCGACGGCTACGCGCCAGCACCCGGTTGACCGACGGCGTGTCCGGCCTGCACGTCAACGTTGCCATCGGGTACGGGGGCCGGCAGGAGATCACCGATGCGGTGCGTTCGTTGCTGCAGGAGCACGCGGCCATCGGCACCAGCATCGAGGACCTGGCCAATCTGCTGACTGTCGAGCACATCGCGGAGCACTTGTACACCAAGGGCCTGCCGGATCCGGATCTGGTCATCCGGACCTCGGGGGAGCAGCGGCTCAGCGGGTTCTTGTTGTGGCAGAGTGCCCACAGCGAGTTCTACTTCTGTGAAGCGTACTGGCCAGATTTCCGCCGGGTGGATTTCCTGCGTGCGTTGCGTGACTACGCCGGGCGGCAGCGCCGGTTCGGGTCCTGACCGGGCGAGCCGGGCTCGTGCACGAACCCGGCACCGTATTCACGACCCCTGGCACCGTATTCACGACCCCGGCACGGTCCGGGGCACTCCCGCGCCAAGTCAGCGGGCCAGGCGAGGTCTCTTGTGACGCGCGAAACGACCCGCCTGCGCACTCCCGCGTACCCTGCCGACAATCCACCCGCACCACTCATATCGACCCCTATGGCACCGCCAACGGACGTATGGCGCCGTCAGGGGACGTATGGCGCCCGCGCGCCGCTACCCGACGTACCGCAACAGCGCCATAGGGGCTGGAACGAGGCCGGCAGCGAACTGTAGTGTCAGACGAATCAGCAAAAACGTCTTAGGCAGCCAAACCAGCCGGGGGTCTACTCTGCGCGGTCAAGTCTGACGTAGCGTGCTGGTATGCCGAGACGTACCTACGTGCTGGACACCTCCGTTCTGTTGTCCGATCCGTTGGCCATCACCCGTTTCGCCGAGCACGAGGTTGTGCTGCCCGTTGTGGTGATCACGGAGCTGGAGGCCAAACGGCATCATGCCGAACTCGGGTACTTCGCTCGCGCCTCGTTGCGGTTGCTGGACGACCTGCGGATGGAGCACGGACGACTGGACGAACCGATCCCGGCCGGCGCGGACGGCGGCACCGTCAGGGTCGAGCTGAACCACGTTGATCCGCAGGTGTTGCCAGCCGGATTCCGTTTGGGCGACAACGACTCTCGTATCCTGGCGGTTGCCAAGAGCTTGTCGGCGGAGAGCGACGTGGTGATGGTCTCCAAAGACTTGCCGATGCGGGTCAAGGCGTCGGCCATCGGGCTGTCTGCCGAGGAGTACCACGCCGAGCAGGCGGTCGACTCCGGCTGGACCGGGCTGGTGGAGTTATCCGTCACCGACGAGGAGATGGCCACGTTGTACGGGGAGGAGACCATCCGGCTGGAGGAGGCGGCGGAACTGCCCTGCCATACCGGCCTGGTGATGTCGTCCGTACGCGGATCGGCGCTCGGACGAGTGCTTCCGGACAAGTCAGTCAAGTTGGTGCGTGGCGACCGGGACGTGTTCGGCGTGCACGGGCGTAGCGCCGAACAGCGCATCGCCATCGATCTGCTGCTGGACACCGATGTCGGCATCGTCTCGCTCGGCGGCCGCGCCGGGACCGGCAAGTCGGCGCTGGCGCTGTGTGCCGGCCTGGAGGCCGTGCTGGAGCACCGCCAGCACCGGCGCGTCATGGTGTTCCGGCCGGTGTACGCGGTGGGCGGGCAGGAGCTGGGTTACCTGCCGGGCACCGAGGCCGAGAAGATGAACCCCTGGGCGCAAGCGGTCTTCGACACGCTGGGCGCGTTGGTCAGCACCGAGGTGGTCGCGGAGGTGCTGGACCGCGGCATCCTCGAGGTGTTGCCGCTCACGCACATCCGCGGGCGGAGCCTGCACGATGCGTTCGTCATTGTCGATGAGGCGCAGTCTCTGGAGCGCAACGTCCTGCTGACGGTGTTGTCGCGGGTAGGCCAGAACTCCCGCGTCATCCTGACGCATGATGTCGCTCAGCGCGACAACCTGCGGGTCGGCCGGCACGACGGTGTGGCGGCGGTGATCGAGCGGCTGAAGGGGCACCCGTTGTTCGCGCACATGCGGCTGGTGCGCTCGGAGCGCTCGCCGGTGGCGGCACTGGTAACGGAGTTGCTCGAGGGCCCCCCGGCCTGACCGGCAGGCCCTGCCGCATCCGGTCGTAGCCGGCCGGTGTCTTGGTGCATCTGCCCGTGGGGCACCTGCTTGCGGCGCACCAGCCGCGCGAATACGCCCGCGCCGCGGGTGTCGCCAGGCTCACGCGAATCACTCACCTTCTGTAGTAGAACCACTACGCAAAGGAAAAACGGATACGTATCGTACTCAATCCAGCACACAATGTGCGCTCTTGTGGGGGCTGTGACGGATTCCGGAAAGGTCCTCCGTGCAAGCCAGATCACGAACTGGACAAGCTTCGGTTGCGTATGAGTAGGCTGGGCATGAGTTGGCCCGACGGGCCACCTTCGGTGGCAAGAGATAGCAAGACTCACCCGGTTCTTGGGGCGGAGGTTTTCGGGGAATCTCCTGACTGGTTGGGCCGGTATCTGCGTATCCGAAGGCAGGTCTCACCCCGAAGGTGCATTCGTGTTTCCTTATGTCCCCGTTCCCAAGCGTTCGCTCAGCGTTGCCGCGGTGCTCGCCATGGGCTTCGCCATCACACCGGCTCGGGCCACTCCCACACAGCACCTTTCCGTGCCTGCGGTGCAGCAGATCAAGCAGCAGGCAGAGGTGCGGGCCGTGGAGGACCAGTTCACCGCGGCCACCCGCAACCAGGACACACAGCGCAAGCTCAAGGACCGGTTGGAGCAGGAGCGGATCCGGCAGGAAGAGGCGCGGGCAGCGGCCTTGAAGGCCGCCAAGGAAAAGGCCGAACGGGAGGCCGAGGAGAAGCGGGCTGCCGAAGCGGCCGAATCGGCTGAGGACGTCACTGCGCCTGCCGTTCCGGTCAATCCCGGTAGCGCCAGAGACGTCGCCCGTCAGATGGTGGCCGCCCGGGGCTGGGACGACTCTCAGTTTCAGTGCGTGGACAACCTGTGGCGCAAAGAGAGCAACTGGCGGGTGACCGCGAACAATCCCAGGTCCGGTGCCTACGGCATCCCGCAGGCGTTGCCGGGCAGCAAGATGAGCAGTCACGGGGCCGACTGGCGGACCAACCCAGGCACCCAGATCGCCTGGGGGCTGGACTACATCGCCGGCCGGTACGGCACACCCTGTGCAGCCTGGGCACACAGCCGGGCCAAGAACTGGTACTAGGACCCGGCACGAAGGGCACTCAGCTGACTTGGCGGATCATCCCGTCGGCCAGCTGGTAGACCGCCCCCGCGACGGTCAGCGACCCCGCCTGCTTCGCCTGGGCCACCGGCTCCGAGCGGTCCAGCAGCAGGTCGATGCTGGCGCGGACGTGTTCGGTGACGACATCGTCGACCGTCGGTGACCCGCCGGCGCCGGTGGCACGTTCCACACTGGGCCGCACCGCATCCACGAGGGCATCCAGAGCGCCACCCGGGGTGACGCCCTCGGCGACCGCCTGCATCGTGGCGTGCACCGCACCGCATCCGGTGTGGCCCAGTACCACGATCAGGGGAACACCGAGCGCGGTGACCGCATAGTCGATCGAACCCAACCCCGCATCGTCCAGAACATGGCCCGCCGTTCGGATGACGAACAGATCGCCGAGTCCTTGGTCGGTGATCACTTCCGGGGGGACCCGGGAGTCTGAGCATGCGACTATTACGGCGAATGGGTGCTGGCCTTCCCCGAGGTCACGAACACGGGACAGGCCAGTGTTCGGGTGGACCGGTTCGCCGGCCCGGAAACGCGCGTTGCCCTCCATCAGTCGCTGCCATGCCGACGCGGTGGGTGAGGTGCTCATCATGGCTCATGGTACGACGGCTCAACGATCAGGTGCGAAACCCCCTTCCCGATGTGCGTCGGCCTGGCGTTGGCATACC
>PDWJ01003580.1_pt1 | contig 14674 bp, 13 predicted proteins | sample 1430881 | NCBI WGS metagenome assembly PDWJ01 (sample SAMN01162460, study PRJNA174530) | Oral metagenome, whole genome shotgun sequencing project. | biome: Marine environment; feature: Marine mammal; material: Swab sample of the gingival sulcus; isolation source: swab sample of gingival sulcus... | reverse complement strand
TTGTACTTGTTGTAAACTTGGCGGTTTTTAACAAACATTATAACACGTTATCCAATTTTAGAGGACTCTTTTCTTTTACAAATCGCCTACTTTAGGTTATATTTATTTTAACAGGCATTCAATTCCCGCGATTTGATCAAGCAGCGGACAAGGGGGAGGACGTACATGGAAAACAAAACCTCCATTGAAACGTTTATTAAAGACCAGATTGGGAAGTGGAAAAAGCAGACCCCAAGCCAGGTGCCCGTAATCACGATCTCTTCTCAACCGGGCAGCGGAGGCCGGGTGATTGCCCGAGAGTTGGCCCAGCGGCTTCTGATCGACCTATTTGACCGGGATATTGTCAAGGAGATCGCCGAAAGTGCCCACATCAGCCGTTCCGTTATCGAAACCATGGAAAAAGAGCGTCTTTCGGGAATCAAGGATTTTATCTCTTCACTGGTAAACGACAGATATTTGTGGCCCGGCGTTTATCTGGACCACCTGATGCGCGTCGTTGCCGCGATCGCCAGTCACGGCAATGCGGTAATCGTGGGCCGGGGGGCCAATTTTTTGATCCCGCAGGAGGACCGCATGAGCATTCGTGTGATCGCGCCGCTTGATATTCGGGTACAAAACGTCGCCAAAACATTCGGTGTCACCCGGGATGAGGCCAAGCGGCGTGTGATTCACCGTGAAAACAGGCGGGCGGCATTTATCCGGCAATCATTCAATGCCGACGTATCCAAGCCCGACAATTATGATTTGGTGATCAATACCGACAGGGGGAACATTGATGCGGCGGTGAGCGCCGTGATCGGTATGGTGGTGGGCTGCAAGGATGCAGCCACCAAAAGGCCGGCTGCTCAGCAGGCTTGAGCAGGTTTCTTTCCAGGAAAACGGGCCCTTTCTTGTTTTGCCGGAACCGTCGATATTCGTCGCGCCGTGGGGAGACTCCGGTACGGCTTTTTTTGATTTTATGTATAAATTATCCGGTCTGTTTGACATTGTATCAGGATTGCATTAAAGGAATACCGCTTTGGGGCGCAGCCAGACACTGCCAGTCCCGGCGTCCCGGTGCAGCCCAGAGATGATCTGAATGGCGTCAGCCAATGGATGAAAGGGGAAACCGATGGAAGGGGCCCTGATACCAATCGTTGTATTTCTGCTGGTCTATGTGGCATTGACCTTCGAGTTGGTCAACAAGGCGGTTGCCGCCCTTTTAGGGGTCATGGTGCTGCTGAGCATGCATGTGATCAGCGAACACCAAGCTGTCGAATTTATCGATTTCGAAACCATCATGCTGCTGTTGGGCATGATGTCCATCGTGGCGGTTCTCCGCAAAACCGGTTTCTTCTCGATTGTTTCGGTCCGTATCGCTGAAATGACCCAGGGCAGTCCGCTGAAGATCCTGATATTGTTTTCGGTCGTCACGGCTGTCATGTCCGCTTTTCTGGACAATGTGACCACAGTGCTGATCATCATTCCCATCATCATTGAACTGACGATTGGAATGGGGCTGGATCCGAAACTGTACGTGATCAGCCAGGCCATTATCTCCAATATCGGCGGAACAGCCACCCTAATCGGTGATCCACCCAACATCATCATCGGTTCCAAGGTGGGGTTGACCTTCAACCAGTTCATGCTCAATCTGACCCTGCCGGTAATCCTCTGTTTTGCCGTCGCCCTGCTATACTTATGGGCAACCAACAAAGACAAATTCAAACCCATCGACACCAACCTGGCCAAATTGTTTTCCGTTCAGCTTCTTCTGGAAAAAATTCGACACAATTTTCTGGATACGAAAATCGACGCTGTTTTTCTCACCAAAGGGCTGATCTGCCTGGGGCTGGCGATTGTTTTATTCGTCACCCAGACGATTACCAAATTGTCTCCGGGTGTGGTGGCCGTGCTGGTGGCCATGGTCCTGTTTGTGGTTACCCGCATTGATGTGGAAGAGATACTGGAAGAGATCGAATGGAGCACCTTGCTGTTTTTCACCGGTCTGTTCATCCTCGTGGGGGTGCTTGAAGAAAAAGGGGTGATCGAGTGGATCGCCCACAATATTTTCATGCGTGTGGGAGATAACCCGTATGTGATCGTACTAACCGTATTATGGGCTTCCGGCATCGTTTCCGGTTTTTTGGACAACATTCCTTTTACGATCACCATGATCCCCATCGTCAAACTGTTGCTCGAAAACACCCCTATCCCCAACAACATTCTGTGGTGGGCGCTCTCGCTGGGAGCTTGTCTGGGGGGTAACCTGACCATGATTGGTGCCTCGGCCAATATCGTTTCCATCGGCATGGCCAAAAAATTCGGGAGGGATATCTCCTTTTTCGACTTTGCCCGTAAAAGCGTCATAATCACCCTGATCACTTTGACGGTCGCCTCAGGATACTTAATGCTCTATCTATGGATATCGTTATGAAAACCGAAGACAAGCAATTATTGTGCAGCCTGATCAGGGACCATGAAGATACCATGGGATCCTCCCGGGTAACCATGATGGCCATCAAGGCCTTTATCGAATCGGTCAAACAGGTACAATGCCAAGCTAAAAACATTCGGGAGCTTTTTGCGGAGCTGTCTTTGGCGATCAAAGGCACCGAACCCAAAGTCATTCCCCTGATCCATCTCATTGAGGAGTTCGAAAAAGAGCTGGATGGAGAGGAGTCCCAAACCGTCGATGAAATCAAAGCGCAGGCCATTCGTATCCTGATGCAGAAGCATCACAAGATCGAAACCAAAATCGGCCAGGTGGTCGAGCATGGCTTGACCTGTATTAACGAAGGCGATGTCATTATCGTCCACACCATCAGCTACGATGTTACCAATATGCTCAAGCTGGCCCGACAGGTTCTGCATAAAAATTTTAAGGTCATCGTCCTCAAGCAGGATCTGGCCAAAACCCGCCGGCTGGTGAAATCGCTTTCGGCGGCGGGTATCGATATGGAGATTATTCCCGAATATAGCCTGGTTCATTATATCGATCAAGGCAATAAAGTCTTCATGGGAGCCCTTTCCATTACCGAGGACATGAAAGTGGTTTCAGCCGTCGGCTCCGCCAATGTGGTTAGTCTATGCCACCTGAATCAGCTGCCGATTTATCTGTTTGCCAATACACTCAAATATTCCCACAGTCCATCGTCACAGCAACACATTCACCGCAAGGTCGAGTCCAAAACCCATGGGGACCTTTGCTTTCAGTTGGTAACCCATTCCCATGACACCGTCGATTTAAAACACGTCGATTATTTAGTAACCGAATCCGGCATTGAGAACAAGGACGCCATCCTGGCCAGTATGAAAGCCGCCGGATCCTGAGAGTTCGGCACACAAATTTTATCAATTGCCCAATCGGCGTGTCCGGCCGTCTTCTTCCGGCTGTCCTGCCGTTGCTGAACCGAAATGGATTTTTGACCTTCACAATCCGGCATAGGCGGCGTTCAAGGACGGTGACGGATGAGCCGCCCGTCAATTATCGTTTAAAATTGCGGTTACCATGGACTGGTCATCTTTGACGGCAGCCTGTTGTGCGGAAACGGTATTGACTTTGGGAAGAGTCTTCCAGCGGGCCTTGTACATGTAGCGAAAAGCAACCTGAAACATGGCCTCCAATAGTGAATAGGCGGATATACGGTGAACCGGATCGTCGAATGCTGACAGGGCGTGTTGTTTTTCGAGCAGGCCTTTTTTCAATCGATCCAAATTTTTTAAAAAAACGACCATCTGCGGGGCCATTTGACGGTGCTGTTCAGGGAGTTGGGACGTATTCGACCAGCGGGCCATTTGCTTGTGTAAGGTATCAATGGACGCATTTAACAAAAAAAGTCTGTTCTTATCGCTCTTGAATAGTGGCGACAAGTTGACATGTTTGCGGATGGCCGCCTCCAGGCAGGCTTCTTCCCGCCGAAGTTCCTCTGTTATGACCGCGGCCATCGCATCGGGTATGGCCAGGGTCAACTGCCGCAACGCCTTAGAAAATGAAGACAGTTGCGTTTTGAAATCAGTCGTGGCCGCCACCCAGTATTTCTGACTCATGGCCTTGACCGTGGTTTCATCGGGATCCGATTTGGAACGACTGGATTTCAGGATTTTCAAAATTCCCGGAAACGACCGGGCGGCACGCGGGAACAGATTTTTACCGGTGATGGCCTTGAAGATGATGGCGATCGTGGCAAACCAATCTTGCAAATGGAGGCCATGGGGCAAATCCCCAAAAAAGGATACAATCGTTTGGTTTTTATATAAATGTAAAGGCGTTGCATAAAGTGGTGTCCCCCCGAGGAGCGGCTGGGAGATGGTGCCGTCTTTGGATGGGGTCAAGGTTGCTGCGGTTTCCACGTCGATCACGCCAATCGAAAAATTTGCTTCATTATTCAGGCAAACAGGATAATTTTCCGGGTTTGCATCTATGAAAAGATTGTCTGGTTTCAGGTCGCGCAAGGCAATGCGTTTGTCATTGAGCTGACAGAGCAGTTGGAGCATATTTGAGGCGATATTTTCAATTTGCTGCCGACTGCGCATGAATCCCTTGGCTTCCAACTGGGATTTTAAGAGATGGACCAGATCATTTATGTTTTTCTGGTTTGATTTGAAAACCCTTGTAAATGCTTCTTTTATTTGGGCCAGCAGTGCCTGCGGCACATCCTTTTCTTTTTGGGTAAAATCCTCTCCGGCAATGCTGGCCAGAAACCACTTTTTAATCTGAAAGGTGTGAATTGACTCGCCCTGACCCGAATCGAAGATCGCGCTTTTGGCCGCGTTTTCGCAAAGCTGGTAGAGGGTCTGGAGTTCTTCGAAAACGGACAGCGCTTCCAGGCCATAACGGGCGGTGAAGGCCTCTTGGTCCCAGGCTGCCTCGGGTGCGTCGCGGAGTTCCTCGCCGATATTGCCCCTGGCCTGATGAAGGTCGTCAATAACGTGGCCCAAAAAGAAGCTGTTGGACAGTTCCATGAAAAAAGCGAATTGATCGCCGATCTTCAGGTATTCTTGATATTCCGGTTCTTCTTCAACCAAACGGATAAATCGCTTTTCCAGTTGCTCTTGATTGAGGCTACTCTCATAAGGGAGTTTTTTTACCTTGTTGAGGACCACGGAAACCATGGGGACGATGCACGCAATCGGAGCCAAACTGGTGACGATCTGGACCTCCCTGCGAATATCCCCTACATATTTTACGATATCGGTAACCGGAACGGGTGGGATCTTAATGACCATATGGGTGTCGTAAATCACGTAAAAGCATTTGCTTTTACTTCCGGTTTCTTCACCCAGTGGCCCGACCGACATCCGCCGTGTCAACCAGTCACGGTCTCCCTTGACGCCCAATTCGAACACCTTCGTTTTTTTGTTCGCCGAGTCGGCGGTCATGGCGAACCGGGCCGGTGCATCTTTATTCAATCCGTTCTGCAATTTGTACAGATCGAGGAAGAACATGGCGATGTTTCGCAGATCGGACGACTCGCCGTTCTCCTCCGTAAAGGCCGATGAATGACCATCGGCCGGTTTCGATGGATCGGTCCGCCGTGGTTTAAGTGTTCCGGTTTTGACCCTGCGGACCGTTTGGGTGGTAAGCGTGAGCAGCCCCCAGGACAGCAGCAGAATGGGGATAGACAGAAACAGCCGGGTGTCCATGCGATGGATCATGTTGGCGTCGAGACCCAAAGATGCCAGAAGTCTTTTTTTGTGGCGATCCATGAGGGTCAGCAAAGGCACTTTTTTTTGGATCTGAATCAAGCCCACGGAGGAGACGTCGCTACGCATGAACATGCCCGATTTGCCATCGATTTCATAAAAAACAAATTGGTCGGATCGGCTCACATGGTCGGCCAGCACCGGCTCACCGCCGTGGATGTAAATAATTTGCCGCTCAGAGGTGATTTCAACAGGCAACAATGGAATAAAAAATGCGCAACCTATTGAAAACAAAATCAAAAGGACCAATTGCTTCATTGCACTTATATCCATTTGGGGACTGGCCCAAAGACCAGCCGGTTGGGAATGAAGATGAAATAAAAGTTCCGTCCCTCAGGTTGTGACCACCCATAAATGTCAGCATTGCATCTTTTTCGGCAGGCACTAGGCGGGTGGCTGTTCACTATAAGCGTATTGGAGGACGACGGTTCCGATTTTAATGATATCCATATCCTTCAAGCGCACTGGTCCCCGGATCGTCTGGCCGTTGACCTTGGGTTTAATCCACCCGCCGACGCCACTGATGTAATGATGCTGGGGCGTTTTGCTGATGGCCGCAGCCGGATCTCCGGCCAGAAACGAAAAAAAGCCACCGATGATGATATCGCAACGGTTGGTTCTGCCGATGGTGACCAGGCTTTTTACCAGATCGTATCTGCCATTACCGCCTGCGAGAAAGGCGACATAAGGCTGTGCTTTAGGAATTTCCGGAATATCACCGCTTTCGGCAAGCATCCGTCGGTAGACTTCCGTGTCCATGAACATGGTGTGATCGGGGCCAGGATCACCAGGCAGGGCAGACGTTTTTAGCCCGCCTTTTTCCGGCCGGGGCCGGGACCGACCTCGCTCCAGAAAAACCAGTGTATGTTTTCCGATGGTTATGATGTCTCCATTTTTGAGGATTGCCTCTTGTACCGTCAGGCCATTTAGAAATGTGCCGTTTTTGCTGTGCGTGTCCTTTAGGATGTATCGGTTGCCGTCTTTTTGGATTGCGGCGTGGTTTCCTGAAACCGCATAGTTGTCGATGACCAGGTCGTGAGTGGGGTTTCGTCCAATGGAAAGGCTTTCAACCCGATCAAGGGAAAATTCCTTGATCGTTCTATCTTTGAACTTGACCAGCAATCGGATCATTGGCTGCCTCTTGAGGGACGTTCAACCCGTTGTCGGGATGATATCCGTATACCGGTGTAATATTTAAACATGTGCTCTGTAAACAAGCTTTCGTGCTGTTTATTTTAGGCTGTCACCGGGCTTGAACAGTGACTTCACCCATGCGGCAATGCCTGAAAGCGGATTGAAGGGGCGCTTGGGCACGACGCCATTGGACAAGATAACCCTTACCACAATGACCGTGATATTGTCTTCCCCGCCACGCTGATTCGCCAGGTTCGTCAGTTTCTTGCAAGCGGTTTCCGGATTGTGCTGCGAGACCAGATCTCTGATTTCCCGGCGGGTTATTTTCCCACTCAAACCGTCGCTGCAGATGACGATGATATCATCTGAAAAACATGGTGTTTCAACAATATCCACATCCACATCCGATCGGATTCCAACGGCTCTTGTAAGGATGTGGCCGAGTTTGCTTTCGGAGATTTTACCCTCCATGGATTTGGGTATTTTGGTTTGATCGTGGAGCAGGGTGTGTGGGGTATACAGGTTTTCGATTTCTCCATTGCGGATCAGATAAATCGGGCTATCCCCAACATTGGCTGTAATGATGGCATTGCCGGAGAGGTAAAGGGCCGATACGGTCGTGCCCATACCCTTGCAGGCCTGATCCGATACCGATCGTTCATAAACTTTGCGATTGGACAATCTGATGCTTTGGCGCAGGTGACTGGCGGCATTGGTTGGGCTTCCATCTGGGGGAAACGTGTCTGTGCCATCGCTTACCGACGTTTCCGTCCGCATGAATGCGCCAAGCGTCTCGATAGCAATCCGGCTGGCAACTTCACCACCACGGTGACCACCCATACCATCTGCCACGACATAAAGGCCGGTTGGCTTATCTACAAGAAAACAATCTTCGTTGGCTTGACGAATTTTTCCAATGTCGCTGCAACCAGCGGCCTGAACCATTATCATGCTTCACCCCATTTCCTTCTAAAAACAATAAATTGAAATGCTTGTCAAGAAAAACAGTCTTTTTGATGGTATTGAAAATCTGTTGCCCTGGGTGCATAAGGAGTGAATAAAAATGGGATGGACCGACATCATTTGTTTTAGGAAAAAACGGTATTTGGAGGATGACATCGTGTATCATGGGATGGTATTATGCGTGGCAGCCATTTTATTGGAAAGCGGGACGGATACGTAAAGGGAGCAACATGAAAACCATTGGATTATTGGGCGGCATGAGCTGGGAAAGTACGTTGACCGCCCCCGAAATCGCAGCCAACGCAACCCAGTCCGACGCCTTCGAACGGGCAGGCGAATTCAGTGAACGCATGCATCGGGTGCGCAGTGCCCGGAGAAAACGGTAACCCCTTTATGCGATCCAGTCACCCCCTGCTATACACAGCCTGGAAACAATTGATCCGGGCCTATCTGATCGCTATGGTCATCAGCCTGGCCATCGGTCTGATGGTGATAAGGGTCGGTTTCCTTTCTCCAGAGCGCTTGTTCGATGCCTCCACCCAGAGGATTGCCTCCGTGCTGCCCGCCTTTGAACTGGGTATCCGTGCCGGTCTGGATCTGGGATTGCTGCTGTTCGGCTGGAATCTTTTCGGCGCCTTCGCCACCATCTCTTTTCTCTATACGGCCGCCTTTTTTAACCCGGACCATATGGGCATGCCGCCCCGGCGGCTAAGGCGGATCTTCTGCGGATCAAGGAAAATGAAACTGCTCTGCCACCTGCCCGGTTGTTCAAAAATCAAGGTGGAATCTTTGAGACGTTTGTACGTGTGGCTGATGGTGCCGCTGTTGGGCATCATCTTGCTGGGGCTCGAAAGCGGCCTGCAAATATCGACGGGCGTCTATCTTCACGGTTCTTTGATGGCGGCCGTTGCGCCGCTGCTGGCCCACGGCCTGATCGAGATCCCCATTTTTATCCTCGCCGGAGCTGTTACTTTTTCGGCCCATCTTTGCATTCGGAAAGCGGTGCAGCGCAACCAGACGCAATCGGTTTTTCAAAAGCTGGACGCCCATCGCAAGGCGATGCCGATCCGGACCATTGCGTGGTCCGTAATCGGCGGGTTGCTTGTTGCCGGGCTCGTCGAGGCACATGTAACGCCACGAATCATGCAGCTTCTTGGTTGAAAAACGTCATCCTTGCCTGAAAACGATCCGTTCCCCCTCTGTCTCGGCTCTCAATGTGGTGCTTTCCAATACCTTGCCCTCCAGAATCTCCAGGGCCAACGGGTTTTCGATCTGACGCTGGATCACCCGCTTCAAAGGACGTGCGCCATAGATGGGATCGTAGCCCTGACGAGCGATCAGGTCACGGGCCGAATCGGTCAAAACCAGTTCGATATTTTGTTCGGCCAGGCGATGGGACAGACGCCGCATCTGGATCTCGACAATTTTTCCGATCTGATCGGGCTCCAAGTTCAAAAAGATGATGGTCTCGTCGATGCGGTTGAGAAACTCAGGCTTGAAGTCGGCCCGCAGGGCGTCGGTGACCCGGCGCTCCATCTCTTCGCGATTGCCGGCGCCCAGCGCCTGGATGTACTGGCTGCCCACGTTGGAGGTCATGATGATGATGGTATTTGTAAAATCGACGGTTTTTCCATGACCGTCGGTCATGCGGCCGTCGTCGAGGATCTGTAAAAGGATGTTGAATACTTCCGGATGGGCCTTTTCAATTTCGTCGAAGAGCACCACCGAATAGGGCCGTAGCCGTACCGCCTCGGTGAGGTAGCCGCCCTCATCGTAGCCCACGTAGCCCGGAGGCGCACCGATGAGCCGGGAAACCGAATGCTTTTCCATGAATTCGCTCATGTCGATGCGTATCATGGCCTGCTCCGAATCGAATATGAATTCGGCCAGGGCCTTGGCCAGTTCGGTTTTACCCACACCGGTGGGGCCCATAAAGATGAAGGAGCCGATGGGACGATTCGGATCCTGTAGCCCAGAACGGGCCCGGCGCACGGCATTGGAGACCGCTTCGATGGCCTGGCGTTGTCCGATGACCCGACGGCCCAAGCGTTCTTCCATGTGCACCAGTTTTTCGCGCTCGCCCTCCAGCATGCGGTTGACCGGGATGTTGGTCCAGCGGGAAATCACTTCGGCGATATCCTCATCATCCACCTCTTCCTTGAGCATTTTTTTGTCTGTCTGGAGTGCTTCCAGCTCTTTTTTGGTCTGCTCCAGCCGGTTTTCCAGTTCACTGCTGCGGCCGTAGCGCAGTTCGGCCACTTTGGCCAGGTCGCCTTCTCGTTCGGCACGCTGCTCTTCGATGCCCAGTTGTTCCTGCTCCTCCTTGATGCTGCGGATGGCCTGGATTAAACGTTTTTCATCCTCCCAGTGGGTCTTCATGCCGGCGATCTGGGCGCGCATGGCCTCCAGCGAATCTTCGATGCCGGCCAGCCGCTCCCGGGAAGCCGGGTCGGACTCTTTTCTGAGGGCCTCGCGTTCGATTTCCATCTGTAGAATCTTGCGCTGGATTTCGTCGATTTCCACAGGCATGGAGTCGATTTCGATGCGCAATTTGGAGGCGCATTCGTCGATCAGGTCGATGGCCTTATCCGGCAGGAAACGGTCGGCGATGTAGCGATGGGACAAGGCTGCGGCCGCCACGATGGCCGAGTCCTTGATGCGCACACCATGGTGCACCTCGTATTTTTCCTTGAGTCCGCGCAGGATGGATACGGTATCCTGCACTGTGGGTTCGGCCACCAGCACCGGCTGAAAACGCCGCTCCAGGGCCGCATCCTTTTCGATGTATTTGCGGTACTCGTTCAGGGTCGTGGCGCCCACACAGCGCAGGGTGCCCCGGGCCAGGGCCGGTTTGAGCATGTTGGAGGCGTCCATGGAGCCTTCACTGGCGCCGGCACCCACCAGGGTGTGCAGTTCGTCGATGAAGAGGATCACCTCTCCCTCGGCTTTTTCCACCTCCTTGAGTACGGCCTTGAGGCGGTCTTCGAATTCGCCGCGGTATTTGGCCCCGGCGATTAGGGCGCCCATGTCCAGGGAAACCAGCCGGCGGTTTCTCAGACTTTCGGAGACGTCGCCGGCCACGATGCGCTGGGCCAGTCCTTCCACGATGGCTGTTTTACCCACCCCGGGTTCGCCGATGAGTACGGGATTGTTTTTGGTGCGACGAGACAGCACCTGTACGATGCGCCGGATTTCATCGTCCCGACCGATGACTGGATCAAGCTTGCCGCTGCGGGCCGCATCGGTCAGATCGCGGCTGAATTTTTTCAAAGCTTCGTATTTTTCTTCCGGATTGGGATCGGTGATGCGCTGGTTACCCCGGATTTCCATGAGTACCTTCAAAATGGCCTCACGGGTGACACCCGAAGCCGTCAAGATGCGGGAGGTTTCACCGGCATTTTTGCCGCACAGGGCCAGCATGATATGCTCGATGCTGGTGTATTCGTCTTTCATTTTGTCGGCTTCGGCATATGCCGCTTCGAGGACGGCCTTGCCCGTTCCGGACAGATAAACCTCTGAGGCCCCGCTGACCTTGGGCAGCCTGTCGACGGCCCGAGTCGCTGCTGATAGAATACTTCCTTTAGAAGCGCCCAGTTTTTTTAAAACCGAATGGGCCACACTTTCTTTTTCGTTCAGCATGGCCGCGAGCAGGTGTTCCGGCTCGATCTGCTGATTGCCATGGGTGGCCGCCAGTGTTTGGGCATTTTGTATCAATTCCTGGGATTTGAGGGTAAACCGGTCGAACCGCATCATTTCCTCCTCCTTGGATGCTCAGGAATGGAAATTTTATAAATTGAATCTAATTCTTGCGCCGGTATTTTGTGCTGCCTCAACGGGCACAGACGACATCGTGTGCAACGTACCTGTTCACGGAAGAAGCAGCCAATACCTGTAAAGCACAGCCGGTAAGCGTTGATAGGCCTTGCCTGATTTTGGTAAAATCGGCCGACGCAAGCCCTGTACAATCAGGGCCATTTATTCCATCTCCATTCCCAACTCCATTAAATGTTATTTTTTTGGTCTATATTTTGCATTTAAAATATAAACACCGCCGCAATGATGTCAAACATATGAAATTAAAAACCAATATGATATTTTTGGAGATATGTCCGCGATAATCTTCATGTGATGCCTAATGTGCAGACTTGACGGCAACAGCCGGTTATGCCAAAAGCTCGGTGAGTATCGTTGATTTGATAAACGTACACGATGGAGCTCCGATGGCTGGTTTCGTTCCCGTACGCCTGGACCAATTTGTTTTACAATATGTGCGCAACAACAAGGGTGCTGATGGCGACCGACTGCGCGCGGCCGTGGAGGATGCATTGGCCGCCTGGCGCCAAGGGGTTCGGTGTGCTTGTGGCAACCGCCTGTGGGTCGCCGGTTCAGCCATCGCCGGCTACGGTTGCTTTGGTTGTATCACCGGCTCTGCCGAGCCGGATGGAGATCCGGAAATTGATGAGGCCTGCGAAGGCTTTTATTTTGAAGAAGGCGGTATGCGTCTCGAGGTGGAGCAGGTAAGCGCGATTATTCGAAAGCACCCCCACGATTATCGGGAGCATCTCGAGCTTCTGGGTTTCGAATGGCACGACGATGAGTACGATGCGGTTTTTGAAGAGGAGGTCAGGGAGGAGCGTGAGGCCGTACCGGAAACGGAGAACCAGTGGCGGCTGGTTCACTTTTTGGAAAACGGCGGGCCTGTTACCCGACAGGTGATGGATGCCTACCTGCAGGAGCGGCATTCGGAAACATCCAATCTGCCGCTGATACGCAAGTATTTCAAACAGGCCAATACCAACCTCAAAGCGATCCTGATGACCGGCCTGGCAGCCAATCCGACGGACCTGGAGCTTCTGGACGATTTGTCCTATTATAGCGAGTTCGACAGTGTGTTATCCGAACTGATCCGTTTCTACACCGATGCCTGCCTTAAAGAAACGGATATGGAACGGTTTTCATTGCTTGCCCAGGACTTTCATATGAATACTTTCAACCACGGATACGATGCCATATACGAATTGCTGACGCTTTTTCGATCCGGCACCAAAGGCGCCGTTATTCAGCACCTGTCCGAAACGATTGATGACTATCAAAACGCCGAAGACATCCCTTTTTAGCAAATGTTCACAAAGCACCGCATCTGCTTTGTTGCTGTGCTATTGAAACATAATCCGCTTTGAATTTGAACTTTACGCGTTTGTCAATTTCGAGAACAATCCTCCGGAGGAGCCATGGACAGGGCCACTAGGCGTTTTCGGCAGGTGGTTGACGATCTTGCCGGTCGATGGTTGCGTGACGGCCTGCCGTCCCGTCAAACGATGATGGAAACAGCGGTGTCGCTGGACCAGATGCGAAGCGACCTGAAGGTGAAAAGCCTCTGGCATCAAGCACCGCGCATACTAACGGCGACATTGGATGACGGCATCGGCCAGGGCCTGACGGTTATCGAAGCCTTTGCTGCGGCAATCGGTATGACCGTAATACCCATCGGCCTGATGCAAACACCGGACATTGTGATCGACGCCTGCCGGCAGCATGTGCCCCGCTTTCTGGGCCTGACCGTTTTACAATTCGATACGAAAGATGATTTGCTGAGTATCTCCAAGGCGTTGCCGACTGCGACACGGATTGTTGCCGGTGGGCCGGTGTTTTCCGCCGATCCGGATTTTGCAGGCCGGACTGGAATCCACTTCGCGGCACGCCATGTGGCTGACTTTTTACGAATTATGCTGGCGACGGCAACCAGTCCAACGCCTACGTAGTGCCAAACGATTTTTCCAGCAAATTGGCCATTTCCGGATGGGCACGAAATAGCGGTTAAGGCATTCTTTATTCCAATCAAAAGTTAGATGTCGTAAACCCATGATCGATCTTCTCGAGGCAACATCACCAACGGACATTCAAACAGTCCAAGAGCTTTTCCGGGAATACGAGCAATTCCTGCAGGTGGATCTGTGCTTTCAGCAATTCGAGGCGGAATTGGCCGGTCTGCCCGGCAAATATGCATTGCCGCGTGGGGCTCTGCTGCTGGCGACAGAAAGTGGGGCTGCCGTCGGATGTGTCGCCATTCGGCCGCTGGGTGAAACGGTATGCGAGATGAAACGACTCTATATACGGCCCGCCTACCTTGGCCTGGGCATCGGCAGGCGATTGGCTACGGCAGTGATCGATAAGGCTCGGGACGCAGGCTATTTGCATATGGTACTGGACACACTGGACAAGCTCAAACCGGCGCTGGCGTTGTATCGGAGCCTCGGTTTTGCCGAGCGGCCGGCATATTATGAAAACCCGCTGCCCGGCGTAATCTATATGGAGCTGAATCTATCGCAGCGGACCTCTTCTGTTTACGGGGTAAAATCAGCAAATCCCCCCGGTGCGGTTGTCGACCCCACCGCTGGATAAAAAATGGAAAAATTATCGTTCCGTCTTGACTTTTGCAACCCTGGAAGCCTTTAACGTACGATGCCTGTTCATGTTTGGATGCCTCTTCTTTATTGACAGGAATATTACAGTAAGTATAAAAGTATCTTGTTTAATCTTCCGTGACTGTCGAATTGAACAAAAATTGATCCCTGTATAAACGCTGTGTACAGTCGTCTATAAGCCCCAAACAACAATCAGGAGCCGTTGTGATGAAAATTCCATGGTTTAATGCGTTGATAACCGGATTCGCTATCTGCTTGCTAACCGCCACCACGGTTTGGGGCGACTATGTGGTGACGGAGTCGGAGCACCGTTGGGCACGCCAGGCGTTGGCACGGGAGGCGTCCTTGAAGGCGGCGGACCTGCCCGGCAATACGGTGTCGGTGCTTTATTTTAGGAATGCCACGGGGCGCATGGAACTGGACGCGTTGCGCAAAGGGTTGAGTTTCATGCTGACCACGGACCTGTC
>PDWJ01003735.1_pt1 | contig 14678 bp, 7 predicted proteins | sample 1430881 | NCBI WGS metagenome assembly PDWJ01 (sample SAMN01162460, study PRJNA174530) | Oral metagenome, whole genome shotgun sequencing project. | biome: Marine environment; feature: Marine mammal; material: Swab sample of the gingival sulcus; isolation source: swab sample of gingival sulcus... | reverse complement strand
AACACCCAGCACCTCACGGCGCCCTTCAGGGTTGACACCCATGGCAATCAGCACCGCACAATCAAGAACCTGACCGCCATGGCGAACTTTTTCGTAGCGTGCGTCCAACACCAAATAAGGCATCTCTCCCAAAGGACGATTGCGCCATGCTGCCAGCTCGTCGTCTAGCAGTTTGCTGCAACGAGAAACCTCGCTGGAGCCAATATCCATACCGAGCATTTGCGCTGTGATTTCAGTCACCTTACGCGTGGAGACGCCCTGAACATACATCTCAGCCAGCGTTAATCTCAGCGCCCGCTCAGAGCGTTGATCGCGCTCAAGGCTGTGAGGGTAAAAGTCAGATTTCCGCGTTTGCGGAATGCGCAAATCGAGCGCACCGTATTGTCTTTTCAATGTCCTGGGCTTGTAGCCATTGGCGTAGTCTGTGCGTGTTGCGGTCTCCGTTTTTGATCTTAGAAAACCAAAAGTTATGGGTATCCCATGGCTCGCCTTCAACCGGCTCCGCCAAATTTACAGAAACAATGATACACTAGCCATTAAATTCTACTTCATTGTCAATTTAGGCTATTGTAAGATGAGATAGTTTTGGATAACTAACACACTGTTCACATGAAAAGACACATACTCCGTTACATTTTACTCATCAGTTTCATTCTACTGTTCTTACTGGGTGTTTGGGGCTGGCGTATTAGTTCTCCTGATTGCTTGCATCCGCCCTGTCAACCGTACGATTGGTTGGACTCAATCTATAAAACTATAAAACTATTGGTTATCGATGAGGCTGGACAGGTCGATAACTGGCAATTAAATATTGCACGATTTACACTTCCCCTGTTTACCTTGACGACACTGATCGGCATTATTTTTAAAACCTTGGGCAAACAGTTTAATTTCATCAGGCTCAGGTTTAAACCACGTAAAACCATAGTTTTTGGCTTAGATCACTCTGCACTGATAGCAACAGCCCATATACAAGAAAATAATAAATTATTTGTCGATTTATCCGATGCAGGCCTTGACTATAATGGAAGCATAGTTAAAAAGGTTCCTATGCTAATTCATTTAGGACAACTAAATGATAATGATCTGAAGTCACTGAATTTATCTGCCACCAAAGAAATTTATATTTTGACTGGAAATGACGAGAGAAATATACAATTAGCACAAACTTTAATTGGTTTATTGAAAAAAGCGACGCCACGCCTACTGATTAATATTGATAATCAAGCAATTTTACGTATAGCTTGCCGTGAAGAGATTTTTATTAACTATCGTAAAAAGGGAGGAGAAATAAACTGGTTTAATCGTTACAGACAAGCAGCCAGAACGTTGCTAAAAGGATACCCACCATTAAATATTCCTTCTTCTCAACACACGGGTAATGTACATGTCGCAGTTGTTGGTTTTAATGCCTTTAGTCAGCAATTAATTCTCAATTTAGTTAAACATTGTGTCTATCTTGGTGAAACAAAGTTAGTGGTTAGTGTATTTAGTTCTAATCTTTCTGATTATAATCTTTTCATTGAAAACAACCCTGCTTTATCAGCTAATAGTGATACATTAGGTTTTGGTGGTTTTGATATAAAACGGATTATCAATCATTACGTAATATCCGATACGGTTTTTCCACCGTCAGTTGTAAAACAATCACTAGATGACAATGGTATTTTTACCAAAGTATACGTTACGGATGAAACGGACTATGGGGTTATAGAACGTGCTCAACGTGTTAAACAAGGCCTGTTAGCTATCGAAACTGAATCTAGTATTGTTGCTTGTTTACCTAACAGTCATTTTTATGACCTTGATGAAATTAACAATTTAAGCAAAAATGATAACGATAATAAAGAAAGTAACCCATTAAGTGATATTGCCTTTTTCTCTATCTTAGGCCAAGGCATAGACACAATAGGTGATAGGGAACTGGGTGATGTTTTGGCAAAAATAGTGCATACAGCTTATGAATGCGCTTATAAAAATTTGTGCTTCGAAACACATTACAAAATAGTAGAAGAAAAATGGAATAAACTATTAGAGGAGGATTTTCGCCAATCTAGCCGCTACTCTGCCGATCACTTTTTTGTAAAATTGCGGGAATTGGGCTATGAACTATCCAAAAAAGAAGTTGATTCAGAAAATGATTTTAATCCTCACACTTTATTTTATTTACACAAAGATATTCAAAATCATTTAGCTGCTTTAAACAAAATGGAGCATCAACGATTCTGCCATGAGAGATTTATCGACGGTTGGTTCTATGCCCAGGAAACGAATAGACCTGTACAACTCAACAATACACTTATCCCCTTTGACCCGTTATCTGGATTGGAAAAGCAGAAAGATCAAGCAATTATTGAATCAATTATGTTTATTTTAAAAAATAAAGAAGTTAATAAGCACTTTGTACTAAAAAAATTGGAAAAATAACCATGAGCCTTATATTTATCAGCCATTCAAGCAAAGATAATGCCCAAGCAGTTGCCCTAAAAAACTGGTTGGTCGATAAGGGTTGGGACGATTTGTTTTTGGATCTAGACCCGCATCACGGCATTAGTGCAGGAGAACGATGGAAACAGGCACTCATTAAGGCGGCGGGCTATTGTGATGCGGTCATTTTGCTGATATCAAATCATTGGTTAGAGTCTGATTATTGCATGGAAGAATATCGTATTGCTAAAAAACTCAATAAGCAAATTTTTCCACTCATCATAGAAAGTCCATTAGCCATAGAATTGCCTGAAGAAATTAGCAATGACTGGCAATTTATTCACTTGGATTTAGGGCGAACCTTTTTTACCCAGACGGTCACTTTACCTGACGGGGTACAAGACACGGTATCCTTCTCGGACACCGGTTTACAAGCTTTAAGCAACGGTCTAAATAAGGCCGGACTTAATCCGGAATCGTTTGCTTGGCCACTGCAAGAAGAGTATAACAACCCCCCGGCACCTTATAAGGGCTTGCGGCCTTTACAGGCAGAAGATGCCGGTATCTTCTTTGGCCGTGACGGCGCGATTTTTGATTTAATGGCTCAATTGCGTGGTTTGCGTGATAAAGCCCCACCGCGTTTTATGGTGATATTGGGGGCATCCGGTTCGGGTAAATCTTCGTTTGTTCGGGCGGGTATTTTGCCGCGATTATCACGGGACAATCTGCATTTTATTGTTATGCCGATTATCCGTCCTGAAACAGCCGTCATTACCGGTACTAATGGCCTGCTGTCTGCCCTGGTAAAGTTATCAGAAGACAATCAATTAGGCTACACGCGCAAATCACTGTCACTGGCCATTGATAGCGGTCAGCCAGCCCTAGTGCCTATTCTAAACGCCATCATTAAAGCTAATACACTAAACCTGGATGATAAGGTACAGATGCCGCCGACACTGGTGATGACCATTGACCAGGCTGAAGAATTATTTCAGCATGACGGCAGGGAAGAAGCACAACAATTTTTGGCCTTGCTTGCCAAGCTTGTCAGTGACATTGCCATTAATCTAATGGTGATTGCGACCATTCGTTCAGACAGCTATGGAGATTTACAAGACACATCTGCGTTAGAGGGAATTAAACAGCATACCTTTTCTCTGCCGCCAATAGCCAAGGGCGCATACCACCAGATTATTGAAGGTCCGGCAAAGTTATTAGAAAAGACGAGTAAGGCGTTGTATATTGAGCCGCAGCTTACCGATAGATTATTAAAAGATTTAGAACAAGGCGGCAATAAAGACGCCCTGCCGCTGCTTGCCTTTACACTGGAACGGTTATATCAGGACTACAGCAGTGATGGTGATTTACTGCTCAAAGAATACCTAACCTACGAAGAAAAGACGGCCGACAATCAAATATTTCAATCGGGTTTGGGAGGATTAAAAGGTGCAGTTGCTACTGCAGTGACAGAGGCACTAAAAAAAGCCAGACAAGACCCCAAAATCCCCAGTGATAATAAGGCCTGTCTAGCACTGCTGCGTCGTGGTTTTATTCCCTGGCTGGCCGGTATTGACCCGGAAACCGGTAAGGCAAAGCGGCAAATTGCCCTGTACGAGGAAATCCCTGATGAAGCCAAACCAATTATTGACAGTTTGATTGAAGCCAGGCTAATCACCAAAGATATCAATGCCAAAAGACAAGTCACGGTGGAACCAACTCACGAAAGTATTTTGCGCCAATGGCAGCAGTTGGACACCTGGCTAGAAGAGGATATGCACGATCTGTCTTTGGCAGATATGATTAAAAGCGAAGCCAGTGCCTGGCATGCCAATAATCACGACAGTGAATGGTTAAGGATGAAGGGCGGCCGCCTGCAAGAGGCGGAGCGTCTGTTAACAGAAGATAAGTTTAAAGGCTATATTACCGAGGCACAAACAGCCTATTTACAAGCCTGCCGAGCGCAGGAAAATCAGCTAATCGCTGACCAGCGTGCTCAAGCTGAGGCATTGAATAAGGCCCAGAAAGAGGCCATAGCCAAACAAAAACAAGTTATTAAACGTACCCGTATTGGATTGGCGGTGTCGTTTGTCTTGTTATTGCTATCGGGGGGATTAACAATTTGGGCGTTGGAAAATGAGAACAAAGCAAAAACTCAGAAAGAAATTGCAGAACTAAATGCAGAGGAGGCACAAAAGCAAAAAGAAATTGTATCAGAAAAAGTAAAAGAACTTGAAAATAGTAATAGACGACATAAAAAATGGTTAGAAAAAACCACAAAAGAAAATATTAAATATCTTTTAATCAGGCGCGATTTGATAATGTTGTCCAAAAATCATCATATTACATCTAGTGATATTAATTCAATCGTAGGAAAGATTAATGAAATTATTGCTGACAAGCTAAAGCCTAATTATCGCTCAAAAGAAAATAAAATTTTTTATCGATCTAAAATATTTTATTTATCACAACAAACAAGACAATCTGTAGATGAAATATTTCCTAATCTTATTGGTCTGATATTATCGGCTGAATCTATGGATGATGATGAAAGACAATATTGGTTTGATATTATGCCGTCAATGGACGATGATCAAATCATGAGATTATACAATATATTAGAAGTTGAGAAAGTAAGTCTTGATGATTTAGAAGATAAGTATGAAACAGAAATCAAAGAGTTAAATGAAAAACATTCAATTGAATGGGCAGAATTTCAGATTAAGGAATTGGATAAAAAATATAATGGAAAAGTACTTGAATCTGCCATAGTTAAAGATTATCTTGATGTTTATAAGACGTTACTGAATGCTAAAAAAATAAATGAAAAAAAAGCATTAAAGAAATTAATTAACATTGAAAGTCGATTTGACTTAAATGCCTCTACAGATTTTCAATCATTTAGTATTTACCGACAGCTAATAGAAAAAATCATTCTTTTATCAGCTAACGAGCAAAAAGCAACCTATCAACAAAAACTTTGGGAATTTTATCAAGATGTTTGCAGCAAAGGCTATGTATCAAAACACGAAGTTGCTAAAAAAGCCCTAAATTTAAGCTGGACACTACTGAACAACAGGGCTTTTGAGAAAGCAATTAATGTACTACAAAAGGCAATAAAGTTTACTCCTGGATATTCTTTGCTAGAAAAAAATATTGCCCATACTTACTTATTGCAAGGCGAAAAAAGCAAAGCTATGGAGGCATATAAAAAACATTTTAATGAACACATATTACATAATCAGAAAACCACATTGTGGGAACAATTAATTCTTGATGACTTACAAACACTTCAAGCTACAGATTTGTTAACTTCCAATGAGCTATCTAGAATTCGTTCTTATATTGATAGTTTTATCCTAAGCGAGGACGATTACGAAACTGTAAAAAACAATATTGAATCTTTAGTTGAACAAAAAGAGCAAAAGACAATTTCTTCTATTGATATGCTAACTGCCTTACGGCAGCAACAAAATATTATTCTCCATAGTGCAAATTTTTATACGCAAGATATGTTTGGATTGTATGAAAATATTTATTGGAGAATTAAAGAACACATTGAAGATGATAAAAAACTAGACTTATCGAAGCAATTTTTATCCATTTCAAGAGAATTGGAAAACAAAGGTATTATTTCTAAGCAAGAACTTGCCAAAAAGATACTAAATGTTACGTGGTATTCACTGTTTACAACTGACCAAAATGAATATGAGAACGCAATTACCCTTTATCAAGAAGCCAAACAATTAGCACCTGATTGGTTAATGTTGGATACCAACTATGCTCATGCCTTAGCTTTACTCGGCGAAGAAAAAAAGGCACTAACTCTTTATAAAAGCCATTTAGGCGAGATGCTTTATTGGTCCGAGGGGGAAGAAGCTGGTTTATGGGAAAACATAATACTAAAAGATTTTGAAAAACTAGCCGAACAGGGTATAACCTCATCAATTTTTGATAAGGCTAAGGCAGTTGTCTTTAATAAATCTTCTAGCCTAAATAATAAATGGCCAAATTTGGATCATGCATCAATATCGCCTACTTCTGATAAAACTAATATAGCTTATTTTAATAAAAGAACTCCTAATTTAAATAATAAACAGTCAGACCTAAATCATAAAATTATAGACGATTTTTACCAACTCACTTGGATAAAGAAATCACCTAACTTACAGTCTTTTTATGAAAAAGAATTTACAGAGTATTTAAAATCCAACAATTCAACAGAAGAGCAAAGCAATAAATTAGCTTATCTATTGGCCACTAATCTATCTCTTAATTTAGATGAAAAACTAAGAGTTTTAAAAAAAGGTAAAAAATTATCACACTATCAAGTGAGTGAGTTATTAAAGATATTCAGTGATGAAAAAATAAAAATGTTAGAATCATCAAAAAAACATCCCTCTGATATAATAAGACTTATAGATGATGCAATAACTGTATTTAACGAGATCTCTGAGAATGGAAACTAATTAAAATTTATGTACTACAGAAATCTCCGCAAAATGTTCATTTCGAGTAAAGAACAAGGAGTAGTACCGCATCCAATTTTCGATATATCAAGTAGATAGGCCAAAATGGCGAGGAGCGCATGACGCGGTTATTTGCCGAAATGGGCATTTTGCGGAGGTTCCTACACATGGTAATGAATAAAAAATACCACGCCTTTATTTCCTACCGTCATGCTGATAATAAACAGCAAGGACGACAGTGGGCGGCTTGGCTGCACCAGGCCATAGAAACCTATGGTATCACCACCAATGTAAAAATGACCCACTAACACCAACTTAAAATTGACCCACATTGAAGTACCATCTGTAAAATTACCCAAAACCATGTCGCTTACAAAAAATAATTAAAGGTGGATTCCAAGTTATAGGTTGCCCGACAGATCCATTAGAGTCATCGTAATGCCCATGTTGCAGATAAAACACCGAATCCGCCGTGCCACCCATAATTCTGTGCGGATTGCCGTCCCATAATACAATAGTCTGTTGGCTACTCTCAATAATGTACTTTGCACCTTGACGAAATTGTTTACGTCTGGGTGTATTTACAGTGGTTGGCAAGGAAAACACTTTGTCAGCTTGTTTGCAGAGCGCTTCAAAATGGATGAAATCACGTGCCGAGAACGTGTTTTGATAATCACTAAATGGCATAGGCAATGGGACTTGCAAACGGTAATCACGTTTTGTTTGTATTTTTTGTGCGAGAAAAATCTCGGCTACTGCAGTATCCGCGCCTATCGCTAGTGGTGAGAGTAAAATAATGGGACACTGCGTTTTTTGCCATAACTTGTTAAAAAACTGTTTAATCTTTTGTTGAATGACTTTAGTTATGATGGCATCTCTATGTCCAATCACACCTATAGTTATCACTTTTTTCACTATCGAAACTTACCAAAATTGTCTAATAACCAATCAAATGGGGGCTCTTCACCGATACGTTGTAACAGCTGCCGATAGCCACGCCCATAAACATCATCTACAGTGATACGATGTGTGTTTTTTTCAGCAAGTCGCCTGAATTGTTTCTTTTTCAAACCACGGTGCGTCTTTTCTAATTGGGTATTGACGAAATGTGATTCGACAAAAATAGCATGACCCTCAACCAGTAAGTCACCACTATCTGCATTCAATTTGGCGATATCTAAATTCATGTATTGCCAAATATGACATAGTTCGTGCGCCAAAGTAGATAGTGTTTCTTCCAGACTAAAACCTGACTCGATATAAATTATATGGCTGTCATCGTGGTACTCTGATAAACTGTGCGAGCCGTATATTGCTAAACCCATTGCTCGGTTATCAAAGCCTGCAGTTGGAATAAATGCTTCACCTTGTTTGGCGGAAATGGTACGTTGGTCAACTAATTCAATGGTCACATTTTCAAAATTTGTCACATTGAACTGATCGCGGAAAAATGGACGGATTAGTTTTTCATGATATTCAACGATAGGGGTTATATCGTTGACAGCAATCTTCTGACAGGTGTTACAAGTAATTCTACCATCATTAAGTGTATAGTACTTTTTCTGGTCTAAGTGGTTGGCGCAGAAATCGCAAATGATGCGATCAGCGTTATTATTGGCTATGAAGCTGACAGGTTCAGCCTGGTTTTGCAGTACTATGGCGTTGAGTCTCTCGTCGTATAGTTGTAAAAACTCGTACAGCGCCCGTAAATCAATTGCCTCATCACTTTCAGGTAAGCCATAGGTAAACCAGTTTTTTGTCGAAGAATCGACGTGTTGATTGCTTCTTAAGTTATCTGAGGACACGGGTTTGGAAAAATACCAATCCAGCCACCGGTAGCATATGTTTAACAAGTACCAGTAATTTTCTTCAATTGCTTGGATAATGCCCATGTCAGTGTGCGAGTCTTCAACAATCCACAATGAAATGCCATTATTACTGTCTATTCCGGTATGCTCAGACCACTGAGGGATAATTGTTTTGACAATAATTGATGTGGGGCGATCGTTATGGGGGATTTCGGCAAGTGCAATAAAGAATGGTGATATCTCGGGCATAATACTGATTATCGCTTCGTTAAGCCACGCAGATAGTGCTAATGCTCCACCCGCAGACAGTAAACTGTTTCCATCCGCGTCTTGGTGTTTAAAACGCAGCATGCGCTTGGTATTGTAACTTCTTGATAATAAATTAGGTAGTGTAATAATTTTGGCGTCATCTTTTAACCACATGCTACATGATTGAACAACTTTTTTACTGACAACCTGATAGGAGCCTAAAACTACCTGGCAAGTAAATTGATTGCCCAAAGTGTTTGTTTCCTGCTTAGTCGTTGTGGTTTTATGAATTGTCGTTAGGGTCAAATGTTTTTGGCAGCGATAATCTGCAGTTTGAACCATTTCGTTGTGGTTCACTTTGATGACGAAGTTTCTGTCATCAATGCTACTGACTTTGTATTTTTTCCCTTCAATCGCGATAACTTTTTCGGGCCAATAGAGCTGTTGAACGTGGTCTTTTCGGACTTTATTGAGCAGAACATCGTCTTCGGCGAGGATTTTATATTCGAGAAGCCAATCTAAATGGGCACTGAGTAAGTTGCCTGATGTTAGCGATAGAACGGCTCTTTTGTTGAAATGGAGGCGATTTTTCCCTTTGTACCAATGTGGAGCAAGGTGTATTTGAATTTTGTTGGCAAAGTGTTTTCCTAAACTGCTCTCAACTAAATCATAGAGTTGCTGAAACAGATTGCGATCCGGGGCTACCTCACGGTCACGTGTGGCAATTAGCGCGTCCTCTAGTTTGCTGAGAGGCAGTTCTCCGGCAATTTCAATACGTCGCAAGATTTGTAAGGACGCATCTTGGCGTGAATCGTCATAGAAATTGGGGCTTAACAAACATGTATTTATTAGGGCGAATATTTGCTCGTTGTCTATAAAATACTCACTAAGTAAATGACGCTTTATTAACACATTACATAGAATAGGACGGGAGGTTGCTTGGCTGATAGCTGCCAAAGTGCGCCATGGATTGCCGTTGACAATAAGTTCTGCTGTGAGCATACTTGGCTCGCTTTGTAGATCAGGAATTAATCCCCAAACTGAGCGTTCTTCTAAAGTAAATTGACAACGCTCAACACCCGCCGATTGCTGTAGCATTTCGGCATTTTCTACTTCAGGGTTACTGTGATCGTAAATTAACCAATTATGAACGCCTTTAGGTCCATATTGCCCGGCAAATTGTGCGAGTGGGACTGCCGGGCTGATTTTGCTGCCTATGTAGTTCTTGGACAATCCCTGGATGTAGTCTTGTCTAGTATCGGTACCCCAAATAGTCCACCAAAATTGGTTTTTAGGAAACATGGGCACGCGGTATTCGCGCCAAACACGACCGCTATTATTTGTTGTTGAGTAAAATGTCAGAATGTTTCGGATGCTAGTGTCGAAATTATCTCTTGGTTCGGCCAGAACGACCGATTTTAGTTTAGTAACATCACTAATTGCCATATGATCCCTTACTGCATGAGCCATGAGTTTCCAAATATAAGGACGCCTAAACAATTGTCCGCCCTCTGGTATAAGAATCAGACCGATTTTACCTACCCAATCATTTAGTTGTTTGTTACCCAGTTTGTCAATAAAGAGACTCACTGACATCATTGCATCACTGCCCATTTTTTTTGTGGCGGATGAGTATTGGAAGAAAACTCCCCATTCCCTATGGATAACTCGGCTATTGGAATCATAATCAGACAGCACCACGACCTGTTTCCCTTGTTCTAAGGTGTCGTGTACTAATTTCTGTATGACCGAGAGTACATTGGGATTAGGGTAGGTCTGGATAATCAATCCCAACGAATTTTTCAACTGTTCAGTCAATGTGTTGCCAATTGAGCCACTATCTTTCGCCGTTCCCGGCATGACGTTGCCTGCCTTTCGCCAAACGTTTGAGAACGTGCGTTGATAACGTTCCCACAACTCGGCAAACGAAGCTAAAGCTTGCGAGGTCCCCGGTGGCTGTTCGCCAAAGCTGGGAAGCTGAAAAATATCAGGTTGACCACCTAGCCATAAATACCATTGAATAAAAATAGGAATTAGCAGAGTCGGAAGGTAGAGTAACCAGTCTTTAGTAAGCCACTGGCTTAAGTACGGAGCGTAAAATGGTTGCCAGTAGCCGGCGAACAATAACAACGAAAATATGATAAAAAACCACAGAATGCTACGTTGGAACTGCCATGATTGCTTCACCTTCCAGCTATCATTTTGCTTAGTATAGGCGATATGAGTTAAAAATAAGGGTGAGTCTTCAGGGACAAAGACAAGGATGTATTTTAAAAATAATTTAAACACTAACATCGTATATAGCCACAGTGCGTTAGACCAAGTTTGGAAATTATCTATAGGTGATGTTAGAACAAACGAAGGAGAGTTAAAATACGTCATTACCAGTTCGTTAATCAGCCAGGTTAACAAACTGAGCATTAAATGTAAATAAACAACTATCTCAGTAATGACAGGCTGGAATTTCAGCATTCCCCATGCTAATAGTCCGGCTACAATAAGCATTAGCACTAAAATGGGTAGTTCTTTATGTCGCGTTTTAACACTAAAGGGTGTGCTGAGTAAACCAACGATTGGTATGAGTAAAACAAGAGCATTCAGCCAACCGTTCATTAGTAAGGACAGCCCTGAAAGAGCAATGCCAAGGGAAAATAAAATAAATAATTTTTTTAAAATAAAAGCCATAATCTTACTTACCGAAGAAAATAATTTTCTTTATGCTCGGATAGCGTACGTATTCCTTGGGGAAGTTGTCGCGTTCGATGAGACTCCTACCCTCGTAAATTTGCGGTTGCGCTTTGCTATCTAGCCAAAAATAAGCAGGCTGTCTCTCAACGGGTTCGTTAATATCAACTTCAGGGAGCGCATTCTTACTTGTCGATTGTTTGGTTAATTGATCGATATGGTAATTTCCCCCACCGTATTTTGATAAGTGTGTATCAATTTGCGTCATGTGATAGTCAATTTTGTCTTTATCTCGCTGATAATTTGCCTTGGCAAGCATTACAGTTTCGATATTTTGGTGAACGACAGCATCGTTTAATAAATTGTGGGCAAGTTTATTGATACTAGCTGCTTCTAATCTGATTTGTTTATGAAAAAGCGATAATTGGGATTCTGCCCAAGCACAATCGTGTCTAAATTGGCGATTTGTCCAATAAACTTTCAGTGCGACTAAAATTAACCACAGGGTGCTTATACCTCCAGAAAAAATAAGTATATCATGATAGGGGATAGCTTTTTTTATAGGTTGGCCGATAAATAACATAGCCGTCATCATTAATAAGGGAAGCAACGCCAGCACCCAAAGACTCATCGTATTTGGACGTTTGCGGCAACTATTGATTAGACGTTTTTCCAGTTTATAGCGTTTTTTGTTTTTTTCTTGTTCAATGGCTAAAAGCTGTGTTTTATTGTCACTGGGCGGTAGCTGAAAATGAATATTTTTTCGTTCACTTTGTAACCGTTCGGCTTGTTTTTTTAAGTTTTGCAATAGAACTCGATGACTTAATTCACCAGTTACACCAGTTTTTATCCAAGTCGAAGCGGGCTGGGCGGATAGCCATTTATCGTTATTTAAGGTACGAATGGTAGCTAAATACGTATCATGGCAATACTGATTGTAGTGTTTAAATTTCTCGGGATAACGGTCTATTTGCCGTATCCAATCGCGTAGGGTTTGTTCATCACCAGCAGTATAAGTGAAGTGAAAATGTGGCACATCAGTCAAATCGTCTAAAAGCAGTGGTGCATCGATGATAATGTTTGAATTCAGTGAGTTGAGAGGAAGTTTGCCGATTTCTTCTCGCAGTTTTTTTTGGTTGTCACTTAAGCGGCTTAAAAAAGTAAGCAGCATTTTGCGGTGGTTACTAATTAGTGCCAATAACTGTTCTTCGTCACCGATAATCTTGATACGTTGGAATGCTGAGATGTGGCGATTTAGTAATTGTGACTGATGAAACAATGCTCTCAAACCCATAGGCATTAGCCACTGTTGAGAGAGCAATTCATCATTTTGCAATAGCGGATACTCAAACTGCGTGACCAATTGAATATCACCTCCATTTATTTCATCGAAGGGCTCGATATCAGCTTGATAGTGGTAAGAAATACTGAGTATCTCAACATCCTTATAAGTTGTTTCCATAAGCTGGATATGACGCAATGTAGAAAGCATGGGTCTAAGCTTTTGATTCTCCATTTCTGTGATAGCATCAGCAAGGTCAACCCCTTTTTCTGATAGCAGCCAGATAGTTAAGTGAATATCCGTGCTTTCCCGCATGGAAAGTAGGTAATCAACAGTTTGCCACGGATTCTGCTTATCGCCTTTTGAAGCAACAAAGAGACATTCCCCCCACTCTGGAAACAGAGGGAAACACGGTTTAATAATTAGGTCGTCAATATCGATTAAAATGACGTACGATGAAGGTTGCTCACTCATAATCGCCAATTAGTATTTTGGGGTGTTAACAGCTTCTTCGGCGTAGTGCTTCAGCGTCACACCCCACTCTTCACCGTTCACAGTTAACTGTTCGCCAATCTCCATTAGGCGTATCAGAACAGATTCAGATGCTTTAAAGGCACTATTGGGCATGCCGTGAATATGATAGAAAATATCTTGTACTTCATCGACCAGCGCAAACAGTAATGCTTCTCGGAATTCAACACCTACGGTTACTTGTGGTGCTTCCTGTGGTAATGTACGAAGTTTTGATATGACGGTATCAACATTTTTCAGTAGCGTTAAATTTTCAATATGGTTGCGCCGTGATTTTTCTTCTGCGTCGGCGTCATCTAGGGCTTTTCCAACCAAATCATAATTACAAGCAAATGCTATGATCATACCGTAAGTGTTAGCGGGAATGATATTCCCGCTAACACCCAAAATAGGATGAGTTTCCCCGCGCGCGGGGCTTTCGTGCCAAACAGCCTCCATATCATAGGTTTTATTAATTAACACACTAGATTTTCCAGTAATATGATTTGCTAGCGTGTAGAGCACAGCACGATAAATATCATTCAATTTTTGCTTCTGTATTTCATCGTTAAGTTCCGGCAAAAAGGCAGGAGAATCCCAATAACGATTTATATGTGGTGTATAAAGTTTGGGTGGACGCTGACGTGACTCCGCCAAATGTTCCTGATAGGCAAGTTGATAGGATGAATTTTCACCCGCAACATTGTTGATATCAGTCGCACATAGGCCATATAGCAGATTCATGCGCGTAATCTTATAGCGCGAAAAACCGACATTAAACATTGGTTGTTCAATAGAGTCTTTGCTATTTATAGTCTCTTCTAGTTCTTTGTGCAAGCAAGTAAAGGCAAAGGTTTGTGGCTGTTTTTCGCTCAATACCCACGGCAAAGCTAACAATTCAAGTTTTCTTAAATAGTCTTGAAAAGAGGCATCTGCTGAAGAAATATTGTTAGGGGCTAGATTGAGGCGTTGCAACAACAAATATTCACTTTTAATGGCCTCCAATATATTCATATCAAAAGCATTTGATTGTTGCACATTCTTTTCACACCAGCCCAACACATTATCTCTGAAAGCATCAACAAAATCTTGAGAACTTTGTGCCATTGGAATGCCATTTTGATAAAGATTGCCCTTTTTTCGGTAGAAATCTAACTCAACCACTATGCACTGAAAGTGCATAGGTTGTTATTGGACTAAAAGTCCGATACTATTCTAAAATCATTTTGTCACTGTCTTTATTAGAGCGTG
>PDWJ01011785.1_pt1 | contig 14679 bp, 12 predicted proteins | sample 1430881 | NCBI WGS metagenome assembly PDWJ01 (sample SAMN01162460, study PRJNA174530) | Oral metagenome, whole genome shotgun sequencing project. | biome: Marine environment; feature: Marine mammal; material: Swab sample of the gingival sulcus; isolation source: swab sample of gingival sulcus... | reverse complement strand
GTTCCGCCCTGAGACAAAGACTGCGTCATCACCTCTCGCACGGCCGCGAGCAACCGGGTCAGCTCTGTCCGGCGCAATGTCTCGGTCGGCCGCGCATAGTGCAACCGCGCCCGCCACAGCGCTTCGTCCGCGTAGATGTTGCCGATACCGGAGACTAGCGACTGATCCAGCAACGCCCGCTTCACTCCGGTCCGCCGGGCCCGGAACCTGGCGAACAGCGCCTGTTCGTCCAGATGCGGGTCGAGCGCGTCCCGGGCGATGTGCGTCAACGGTTCCGGCAGCAGCGGTTGGCCGGCCACACCAGCCGGCAGCCCATCGGCAGTCGGGGCCAGCGGCGCAATCGCCAGCCCGCCGAACGTCCGTTGGTCCACGAACCGCACCTGGCAGTTCCCTGTTGGCTCGATTCCTTTCCCCTGCAGGCGCATTCGCACCCGCAGGTGCGCCTGGTCGGGCGCATCGTCACCCTCAATCCGGAACTGGCCACTCATCCCGAGGTGACCGTACAGGGCCTCGTCGACTGGCGCGGCTTCATCGGCACCTGCATCGTCGCCGAGCAGGAACCAGAAGTACTTGCCCCGCCGGTCCACCGCGACGATGCGCCTCCCGGCCAACCGGGCAGCGAAATCGGCTGCCCCGCCAACGTGGCGGCGAATCGAGCGACAATGCAACACCTGTACATCGACGACGGTCCGTCCGCGCACCCACCGGTCCAGTCCACGACGGACCACCTCGACCTCGGGTAGCTCCGGCACGCCAGCCCAGACGGTTCAGGTGCGGGGCACGTCAGCGCCGAGCAGCGGATCGACGTCCTCGTCGTCACGCAGTGATTTCCACGTACTGGCGGCGGCCTCCTGCTCGGCCTCTTTCTTGCTGCGTCCCGATCCGGTTCCGTACTCCTTACCGGCCAGGATCACCGTGGCGCCGAAGTGCTTGGCATGGTCCAGGCCGGATTCGACGATCCGGTACTCCGGCGCGCCCAGGTTCCGCCGTGATGCCAGCTCCTGCAGGCTGGTCTTCCAGTCCAGTCCTGCGCCGAGGCGTTCGGTGGAGGCCAGCAGCGGTCCTACCAGCCGCATCACCATGCTGCGGGCCGACTCCAGGCCTTCGCTGAGATAGCAGGCACCGATGAGCGCCTCCACACAGTCGGCAAGGATCGAGGACTTGTCGCGGCCACCGGTGGCCTCCTCACCGCGGCCTAGTTGCAGGTGCTCCCCCACACCCAGTTCGCGGGCGATCTCGGCCAGAGCGCGCATGTTGACGACCGCAGCACGCAGCTTGGCCAGCTGGCCCTCGGAATAGTCGGGATGATCGTGGAACAGGGCATCGGTGACCGCCAGCCCCAGCACGGCGTCACCAAGGAATTCCAGCCGCTCGTTGGTGGGCAGCCCACCGTTCTCGTAGGCGAAGGACCGGTGCGTCAGCGCCATCGTCAACAAGTCGGGCCGGATCCGGCAGTCCAGGCGCTGCGCGAGCATGGCAACCGCATCCTCCGCGGAGGATGTGACGGGTGGCTGCGACGCCCTGGACATCATGGACTGCGGGATTACAGGTCCTTTACCTTGCGTCCCTTGTATTCCATGTACAGCGGGGTGCCGACCGCGTCGGTGACCACGCGGGCCTGGTGCGGGCGGGCGTAGCTGACGTTGCCGCCGGTGCCCGTCGCGCTCAACGTGGGAGCCTCGGCCTTCCACTGCGCGCGGCGGGCTCGGGTGTTGGCGCGGGACATCTTGCGCTTCGGGACTGCCATATGTGCCTACCTTCGTGATTCGTTACCTACGGTCGGTCCGGGGGTCGGGTCGTGTTCGACAGCGCCCTCGAGCAGTCCCCGCAAGGATGCCCACCTCGGGTCGATGTCGTCGTGGAAGTGGCCGGGGTGCTCGGCCAGCCGGACGCCGCACCGGTCACAAAGCCCAGGGCAGTCCGGGCGGCACAACGGCTGGAACGGGAGCGCGGTGACGACGGCGTCGCGCAATACCGGTTCCAAGTCGATCAGCTCGTCCTGGACGAGCATCGGCTCATCGTCCTCTTCGCCCGGCTCCGGCGCCTTGTCCGGGTAGTAGTACAACTCTTGAACGGTGGCATTCACCTGTTCGGCCACCGGGTCCAGACACCGCACACACTCACCACGAGCGGTACAGGACACGGCGGCGGACAACAGCACACCGTCCAGCACGGACTCTATGCGCAACGTTGTGGTCAGCGGTTCGCCGGTCGGCACCGCGATGACCTCGGTACCGAAGGGGTCGGGCACCGAGATGGTGCGTGACTGCGAGAGCATGGAACCGGCTCGACGGCCCAGGTCGGTCGTGTCGAGCACTAACGGCGAGCGCGGATCGAGTGCAGACACGCTGGCACCTTTCTGCTCGCACGAGGATTGACAACCTGGCGACGTGCGACGGCGCATCCATGGCCCAGCACGCCAGCAGAGAATCGTACCGCATGCATGCCCAGGCAGGTCAACCTGAGAAATCAGCCGGACGGTAACGCCGGTAACCGGGACAGAACAGCTGACGGCACCATGTCAGACACGTCTGCACCGTGGGCGAACACCTCTTTGATCAGTGACGACGACACGTGTTCGAGGCTGGGGTCTCCCGGCAGGAACACGGTTTCGATACCGGTCAGGTGTTTGTTCATCCGTGCCATCGGCAATTCATAGGCGAAGTCGCTGCCGCCACGCAGCCCCTTAACGATGGCGCTCGCGCCCAGTTCGGCGCAGATGTCGACAAGTAGCCGGCCGGCGAAGGAGGCGGCCTGGACTCGCCGGCCCGCGTCCGGGTCAAGCCTCTCGGCCACCGACTCCTCGATCATGGCGACGCGATCGGCGGCCTCGAAACTGCCCCGTTTAGCCGGGTTGACCATAACGGCCAGCACGACGCGATCGAACATGCCCAGCGCCCGACGGGCCACGTCGAGGTGGCCGAGAGTAACCGGGTCGTAGGAACCGGGGCAAACGCAGATGCGCATGGGTCGATCATGCCGTATCTCGAACTCTGCGCTGGAAACGGTGCCCGCACACGTGGATTAAGGTGGGCACGTCAGCATCGGCGCTCGACCCTGGCCACGGCGGCCCCAGGAGGTTGTCATGAAATGCCTCGAGACAGATGTGGTGGTAATCGGCGGCGGTTCCACCGGTGCCGGCGTCGTGCGGGACGCGGCGATGCGCGGGTTCCGCGCGATCCTGGTGGACAAGGGCGACCTGGCCCAGGGCACGTCCGGGCGCTTCCACGGGCTCCTGCATTCCGGCGGACGGTACGTGGTCAGCGACCCGCACTCGGCCACCGAGTGCGCGCAGGAGAACGTCGTCGTCTCCCGGATCCACGCCGACGCGGTGGAGCTGACCGGCGGGTTGTTCGTGGCCACTCCCGGCGACGACCCGGAATTCGGCGACCGCTTCGCCCAGGGCGCCAAGGACACCCAGGTGCCGTGCGAGGAGATCACCCCCGGCGAGGCACTCCGACGGGAGCCGCGGCTGAACAGGGGCATCACCAGGGCGTTCGCGGTGCAGGATGCCTCGGTAGACGGGTGGCAGATGGTCTGGGGCGCGGCCAACTCCGCCGTCGCCTACGGCGCGAAGATCCTCACCTACCATCGGGTCACCAGCATCGAGACCGACGGTGACACGGTCAGCGCGGTGATCTGCACCGACGACAAGACCGGCGAAAAGGTGCAAATCAGTTGCCGGTTCGTTGTCAACGCCGGCGGCGCGTGGGCCGGGCAGATCGCCAGCATGGCCAATTGCCCTGGCGTCGAAGTGGTTCCCGGTCGCGGCATCATGATCGCGATGAACCACCGGCTGGTGAATACAGTGGTCAACCGGTGCGTCTACCCCACCGACGGTGACATCCTGGTGCCCGTCCACACGGTGTGCGTCATCGGCACCACCGACGAAAAAGCAGACGACCCGGATAACCTCGCCATCCCGCGCGACGAAGTGCAGCAGATGTTCGACTGCGGTGAGGCCCTGGTGCCGGGGTTCCGGCAGGCCCGGGCCATCCATGCCTGGTCCGGGGCCCGCCCGCTGGTCAAGGACTCGCGAGTCTCCGCGGAGGACACCCGGCATATGAGCCGCGGCATGTCGATCATCGACCACAAGTCCCGCGACGGCATCGGCGGCATCCTGACGATCTCCGGCGGCAAGCTGACCACCTACCGGCTGATGGCCAAGAACACCGTCGACCTGATGTGCGAGCAGTTGGGCGAGGACCGTGCCTGCCGCACTGCCGAGGAGTCCGTGCCCAAGTCGGAGAAAGGCAAGCACTACGTGATCACCCACCGGTTGCATGACCGCGAGGAAGACCGGTTGAACGACCAGATCATCTGCGAGTGCGAACTCATGAGCCGCGGCATGTTCACCGACGCGCTGGACGAACAGCCGGACGCCACCCTGGACGACCTACGCCGCCAGCTACGGCTGGGCATGGGCCCCTGCCAGGGCGGCTTCTGCACCATGCGCGCCACCGGCATCGCCCACCAGCACCGGGTAGCCGACGCGGAACGGGCGACCGAGATGCTGCGGTTGTTCCTGAAGAACCGCTGGATCGGGTTGTGGACCATCCTGTACGGCGAGCAGGTGCGCCAGGCGGCGCTGGACGACTGGATCTTCCAGGGCACCTTCGACGTGGAGCATCTTCCGGACGCGCCGCCGCGAATCGACGCCGTCGTCATCGGCGCGGGCTTGGCCGGGTTGACCGCTGCCATTCGGCTGGCCGAAACGGGCCGTTCGGTGTCGTTGCTGACCAAGGGCATCGGCGGCCTACAACTGTCGCAAGGCACCTTCGACATCCTCGGTTACACCCCTGATCGGGTGGAACGGCCGTTGGATGCGGTCGAGGAACTCGCCCGCCGCGACGGGTTCCATCCCTACAGCGCCATCGGCGCCGAAGGCGCCAGGGCCGGGGCGGGCTATGTGGAATCCCTGGCCGGGGCCGAGCTCCTGGCCGGAGAACCGCAGACCAACGTGTTCCTGCCGACGGCGGTGGGCGCGTTGCGTCCCACCGCCCTGGCGCAACCGTCGATGCTGGCCGGGGCGGCCGAGGCCGGCAAGAGGTATGTGATCGTCGGGTTACGCCGGTTGAAGGACTTCTACCCGGAGCTGGTAGCCGCCAACCTGTCCCGGGCGCAGCTGCCCGACGGGCAGCTGCGGGCACGCGCCCTGATGGTCGATGTGGCGGCCCGCAGCAACGACGTGGACTCCTCGGCACTGGTGTTCGCCCGGGCTTTCGACGACCCGGCTTGGCGGCGCCGGCTGGCCCAGGAGCTGACCGGGCAGCTGCACGACGACGAGGTCGTGGGTCTGCCCGCGATACTTGGTTACCGGGACTACCGCGCTTGGGAGAGTTTCCAGCAGGAATTGGGGCAGCCGGTTTTCGAGATTCCGTTACAGCCGCCGTCAGTTCCTGGAATGCGATTGAACGAGCGGCTGACCGCCAGGGCCAGGGCAGCCGGAGTGCGGCTGATCATGGGCAGCCGGGTGATCGGGGCCAAGACCGACGGGGACCGGGTCCACAGCGTGCAGTTGGACTCGGCCGGCCGGGTCCGGGACTACTCGGCCCACGATTTCATCTTCGCCCCGGGCGGTTTCGAGTCCGGGTCACTTCATGTCGACTCCTACATGACGGTCAGCGAGCCGGTATTCGGGCTTCCGTTGCGCGGGTTGGACAGCGACGAGTTGATCAGCGAGAAGTACTGGGACGCCGACCAGCCCTTGTTCAAGGTCGGTGTCGGCGTAAACGCACAGATGAAGCCCGTTGATGCCGAAGGAAATGTGGTGTTCCACAACCTGTTCGCGGCCGGCGGGATCCTGGCCGGCGCCACCCGGTGGGCGGAGAAGTCCGGGGAGGGCATCGCGGCCGGCAGCGCGCTGCGGGCGGCCGAGACCATCTGCGGCCCGAGCAGGCACGCACAGACCATGACCGGTGAGGAGGCCTGATGTCTTTCCAGGCAGGTAGCCACGAACACGACCAGCTGATGCGGGCCAGCCTGGACCACTGCGTCAAGTGCACCATCTGCGAGACACAATGCCCCGTCACCGCGGTAACACCGTTGTTCTCCGGCCCGAAGTACGTTGGCCCGCAAGCGGAACGGTTCCGTGACGGGGAATCGGTGGACAAGTCGCTGGACTACTGCTCCAGTTGCGGCATCTGCACGCTGGTGTGCCCGCAAGGGGTGAAGATCGCCGAGATCAACTCCATCGCCCGGTCGGCGATGAAGAACGAGACCCGGATGCCGTTGCGCGACCACCTGATCTCCCGCACCACGATCATGGGCACCGCCATGGCGCCGGTGGCGCCGGTGGCGAATGCAGCTCTCGGGGTCAAGCCGCTGCGGACAGCGGTGGAGAAGACCCTCGGCATCCATCGCGAGGCACCGATGCCGCACGTGGATTCTCAGACGCTGACGTCGTGGTTGAAGAAGCGGCCCCGGCCGGCCAAAGCACCGACCCGTGGCCCGGTGGTCTATTTCCACGGTTGCGCGGCAACCTATTTCGAGGTCGAGACGGGCCGGCAGACCATCGAGGTGCTGGAGCACCTGGGGTATGAGGTACTGGTACCCAAGCAGGGGTGCTGCGGGCTTCCGCTACAGTCCAACGGCATCTTCGACACTGCCCGGTCTTACGTGCGCAAACTGGTGTCACAGTTGCGATCCGAAGGCCGCGACCTGACGATCATCGCCTCCTCCACTTCGTGCGGCGGGATGCTCAAACACGAAGCGCACCACATCCTCGGCATCGACGACCCGGAACTGGCCGACGTCGGAACCCGGATGCGCGACATCTGCGAGTTCCTGCTGGACCTGTACGACGAGGGCGAGCTGCCCACCGACTTCATCCCCCACGAAGTCACCGTCCCCTACCACCCGCCGTGCCAGCTGAAGGGCCACGGCATCGGCACCCCCGCAACCCAGCTGATGCAGCTGATTCCCGGGGTCACCGTCCAGGAATCCGGGGTGGCGTGCTGCGGCATGGCCGGCACCTACGGGCTGAAGAAAGAAAAGTACGACATCGCCATGAAGGTCGGGCAACCATTGTTCACCATGGTCCGCGACACCAACCCGGACTTCGCCGTGTGCGATTCGGAGACCTGCCGGTGGCAGATCGAGAAGGCCACCGGTGCGCGGACGGCGGCCTGACCACCGGTAATACCAGTTATACTGGGTGAATGAAGACAGCCATCTCAGTCCCGGACGACACGTTCGCGGCCGCCAGCAAGCGTGCTCAGGCACTGGGGATGAGCCGCTCGGAGTTCTTCACCGTCGCCGCCCGGCGATACCTGGAAGAGCTTGACCGTGAGTCGATCACCGCACAGATCAACGATGCCCTTCGGACGGCGGGCGCAGACGACTCAGCTGCTGCCGCAGCCGCAGCTGGTAGGCGCTATCTGCGTTTCCAAGATGAGTGGTGATCCGGCGCGGTGGTCTGTACTGGGCCGACTTGGGACACGTGCGTGGTAGCCGCCCAGCCAAGCGGCGCCCCGTCCTTGTGGTGCAGTCTGATGCATATACGGCCAGCGGCTTATCGACCGTTTTGGCCGTTGTCCTGACCTCGAACACCGCCCTGTCCACGATGCCGGGAAACGTCTTCGTCCCCGCCACCGCCAGCGGACTTACCCGGGACTCGGTCGTCAACGTCACCGGCATCGTCACACTCAACAAGGAGGACCTGTCGGATCACATCGGTGATCTGCCGGGCTACCTGGAGGTCGAGGTGGAGCGCGGCCTTCGCACGGTGCTTGATCTCTAGCCTCGCCACCGCGGCAGCGCAGGCTGGTGTGGCCGGTTGTGCTGCCGTCGCGTCTTCTCATCACGTCGGGCCACTGGCGCGGATCTCGCCACGAGTGGGGATACGACGATGACCCGAACCCCGCCAAGCCGGCCCAGCACCACCGGCAGAACTCACCGATGCGGTGTCGGCGCGGTCCCGTCGCGTAGGCTCACTCGTACCCGCGAACCAGGAACCCGGTGCGATTCCGGGGCGGTTCCGCCACTGTGACGTCCGGCAAGGACTCAGCCAGATACTGGCCGCGGGCGTATTCCGGCCGTCAACGGGGCGAGAACCCCTCAGGAGGAACCCGGCATGTCCACGCGTATCGCGTTGTTGTCCACCTCGGACACCGATCTGCTGTCCGCCCGCGCCAGCGGCGCCAACTATCTGTTGGCCAACCCGGCCCGGGACGCCCATCAGCAGCTTGGTCCGCAGCTGGCCGAGTGCGACCTGATCCTCGCCCGGATCCTGGGTTCCCCCCACGACCTGTGCAGCGGCTTCCGTCGCTTCCGCGAATCCGGGGTGCCGATGGTGGTGCTCGGCGGGGAGCAGCAACCCGACGCGGCGCTGATGGAACTGTCGACGGTACCGATGGGCACTGCGACGGAGGCACACCGGTATCTGGCCGAGGGAGGCCCGGAGAACCTCGGCCAGTTGCACGCCTTCCTGTCCGACACGATCCTGCTGACCGGAACCGGGTTCGAACCTCCGGTCACCGTCCCGGCCTGGGGTTACGCGCCACGCCCGGAACCCGCCGGCCCCGCTACCGGCTCCGACCTGGCCCGCATCGGCATCCTGTACTACCGGGCGCACGAATCCAGCGGCAACAACGCCTTCGCCCACGCCCTGGCCGACGCGGTGGACGCCACCGGGCAAGCCGTCGGCGTGCCGATCTTCGCCGGGTCGTTGCGGTCGGCCCCGGACGAGCTGTTCGACGCCTTCAAGAGCCTCGATGCGCTCATCGTCACCGTGCTCGCCGCCGGTGGCAGCGTCCCGGCCGCGAGCAGCGCCGGCGGTGACGACGAAGCGTGGGACGTGGAGCGGATGGCGGCCCTGGACATCCCGGTGCTGCAAGGCCTGTGCCTGACCTCCAGCCGGGCCGACTGGGAAGCCTCCGACGACGGGGTGAGCCCACTGGACTCGGCCAACCAGATCGCCATTCCCGAGTTCGACGGGCGGATCATTACCGCACCGTTCTCGTTCAAGGAGATCGACGACCAAGGACTCCCCCACTACGTCGCTGACCCGGAGCGGGCCCGCCGTGTCGCCCGGATCGCCGTGAAGCACGCCCTGCTACGACGAATCCCCAACGAGCAGAAGCGGTTGGCGTTGATGTTGTCCGCCTACCCCACCAAGCACGCCCGCATCGGCAACGCCGTCGGCCTGGACACCCCGGTCTCAGCCATCCGGCTGCTGCGCCGGCTGCGGGACGCCGGGTACGACCTCGGCGACCCGGCCGGACAGATCCCCCGGATGCTGGACATGGACGATGACACCGCGGCCGGCGACGCGCTGATCCACGCCCTGATCGCCGCCGGCGGCCAGGACGAGGAATGGCTGACCAACGCTCAGCTCAGCGAGGCCCATGTACGCATCGGGAAACACGACTACGACTCCTGGACAGCCGATCTGCCCGCCGACCTGCGCGAGAGCATGGTGCAGACCTGGGGTGAGTCTCCCGGCGACCTGTTCGTCAACGACGAGGGCGAACTGGTGCTGGCCACCTTGCAGGCCGGCAACATCGTGCTGCTGATCCAGCCCCCGCGGGGGTTCGGTGAGAACCCCGTGGCGATCTACCACGACCCGGACCTGGCACCCAGTCACCACTACCTGGCCGCCTACCGCTGGGTCGAACACGGGTTCGGCGCGCACGCGATGGTGCACCTGGGCAAACACGGATCGATGGAGTGGCTACCCGGCAAGAACGCCGCGCTCTCGGCTTCGTGCGCCACCGACGCCGCGATCGCCGACATGCCGTTGATCTACCCGTTCCTGGTGAACGACCCCGGCGAAGGGGCACAGGCCAAGCGGCGGGCGCACGCCGTCATCGTCGATCACCTGGTGCCGCCGATGGCCCGCGCCGAGAGCTACGGCGACATCGCCCGGCTGGAACAACTGCTGGACGAACACGCCAACATCGCGGCCATGGACCCGGCGAAACTGCCCGCCATCCGCGGGGAGATCTGGCAGCTGATGCGCTCCGCGGAGATGCACCGCGACCTCGGCCTGGAGGAACGGCCGGAGGACGAGGAATTCGACGACTTCCTGCTGCACGTGGACGGGTGGCTGTGCGAGATCAAGGATGCCCAGATCCGCGACGGCCTGCACACGCTCGGTGCCGCCCCGGACGGTGAGGCCAGGGTGAACCTGGTGTTGTCGATCCTGCGGGCAGCGCAGGTGTGGGGCGGCGCCGGCAATGCCGTCATGGGGTTGCGGGCAGCGTTGGGGCTGAAGGACACCACGGAGCTGGCCGCGGTGGACGAGGCCGAGGCCAAGGCCAGGGCCCTGGTGCAGCGCATGGAGGACGGCGGCTGGGACGCAGCCCTGGCCACCACCCTGCACGACGACCCGGAGGTGCAGCGGGTGCTGAAGTTCGCCGCCGAGCAGGTGGTTCCGCGCCTGGCCGGCACCACGACCGAACTCGACTCCGTACTGCACGCACTGGACGGCGGGTTCATCTCGGCCGGGCCGTCCGGCTCCCCGCTGCGCGGCCTGGTGAACGTGTTGCCCACCGGGCGCAACTTCTACACGGTGGACCCGCGCGCGGTGCCGTCCCGGTTGGCGTGGCAGACCGGTCAGGCCATGGCCGACTCCCTCATCGAGGCCTACCTGAACGACACCGGCGACTACCCCACCTGCGTGGGGCTCAGCGTGTGGGGCACATCGGCGATGCGCACCAGCGGCGACGACATCGCCGAAGTACTCTCGCTGATCGGGGTCCGCCCGCGGTGGGACGAGGCGTCCCGGCGGGTCTGCGACCTGGACGTTGTTCCGCTGGAGGAACTCGCCCGGCCGAGAATCGATGTCACCGTGCGGATCTCCGGATTCTTCCGGGACGCGTTCCCACATGTCGTGGCCATGCTGGACGATGCGGTGCGGATGGTCGCCGAGCTCGACGAGCCGGCCGACCGCAACTACCTGCGGGCGCACGCCCAGGCCGACATCGCTCAGCACGGTGACTCGCGGCGGGCGACCATCAGGGTCTTCGGGTCCAAACCCGGCACCTACGGTGCCGGGGTCCTGCAGGCGATCGAGTCCCGGTCCTGGCGCGACGACCAGGACCTGGCCGAGATCTACACCACCTGGGGTGGCTTCGCCTACGGGCGCGACCTGGACGGAGCCCCCGCGGCCGATGACATGCGGGCCAACTTCCGCCGGATCAAAGTCGCGGCCAAGAACATGGACTCCGCCGAGCACGACATCGCCGACTCGGACGACTACTTCCAGTACCACGGCGGCATGATCGCCACCGTCCGCGCGCTGACCGGTGCCGAACCGAAAGCGTACGTGGGTGATTCCACCGCCCCGGACGCCATCCGCACCCGCACGCTGAGCCAGGAGACGGCCCGGGTGTTCCGGTCCCGGGTGGTCAACCCGCGGTGGATGGCTGCGATGCGCAAACACGGGTACAAAGGTGCGTTCGAGATGGCCGCCACCGTGGACTACCTGTTCGGTTTCGACGCCACCGCCGGAGTGGTACAGGACTGGATGTACGCCAAGCTCACCACCGACTACGTGCTGGACGAGCAGAACCAGCAGTTCATGCGCGACTCCAACCCATGGGCGCTACGCGGCATGATCGAGCGGCTGCACGAGGCGGTCGACCGTGGTTTGTGGGCCGAACCGGACCAGGAGCTGCTCGCCCAGATGAAGCAGGTCTACCTCGATCTGGAAGGTGAGCTGGAGGAACGGGACTCGACCGCGTGAGCCCGGATGCGGCTGTCACCGTGCGGGTCATCGGGATCGGCATGGGGGCACACCATCTCACCGGCGAGGCCACCAAGGCCCTGCAAGGGTGCGACTATCTGGTCGCCGCCCAGAAGGCGGACACGGATCATCTGTTGGCGCTGCGCCGCGACATCGCCGAGGCGCACGGCGTGCCGCTGGTCGCCGTTGCCGACCCGCCCAGGGACCGGGACGCGGCGCAGTACGTGGACGCGGTCCGCGACTGGCACCACGCCAGAGCCAGGGTCTACGAGCAGGTGCTACGGGAACGCGGCGGGATCGCGGGGTTCGCGGTGTGGGGTGACCCGTCGCTGTACGACTCGACGATCCGCATCCTGGACCAGGTCGGGCACCGGCTGCCGTTGCGGCTGGAGGTGTTCGCCGGGGTCAGCACACCTCAACTGTTGGCCGCCCGGCACCGCATCGTGCTGCACGAGGTCGGCGGGTCGGTACTGTTCACCACGGCCCGCCGGCTGCCGCAGGCACTGCGCGCGGCACATGCTGGGCGCACGAGTCAGCCGAGCATCGTCGTCATGCTGGGCGACACCTCGAGCCTGCGCGAGCTGGTCCTTGAACAGCGGGCGGGCGGCCAACCGGATCAGCTCGGCGACTGGCACATCTGGTGGGGGGCGAACATCGGCACAACCTCGGAGCAGTTGCTGCGCGGGCGGGTCGGTGAGGTTCTCGAGCAGGTGGACCAGGCCGCGCAACAGGCCCGGTCGACGGCCGGGTGGGCGATGCAGGCCTACCTGCTACGGCGGCCCGCGTGAGGGTCCTCATCCTCGGCGGCACCAGCGAGGCCCGGGAACTCGCGGCCGAGCTCCTCCGCCTCGGACACGACGTCACCACGTCATTGGCCGGGCGAGTGGCCCGGCCCAGGTTGCCCGCCGGGCAGGTCCGCGTCGGCGGGTTCGGCGGCGTCGACGGGCTGCGGGACGCATTGACCGCGTTCGACGCACTGATCGACGCCACCCACCCGTTCTCCCAACGCATCAGCGCCAACGCGAGCGCCGCGTGCGACGGCGGGTTTCCGTTGCTGCGGCTGGAACGTCCCGGCTGGCAGCCGCATCCGCAGTGGAGCTACGTCGAGACCCACGAGCAAGCGGCCGACGCCGCGGCCCGGCTGAGCCGGCCGGTGTTGACGGTGGGACGCCAGGAACTGCACCGCTACACCGGTGCCTTGGCCGGGCACCCCGTGCTCGCCCGGGTGGTGGACGCACCGGAAGAGCCACTCCCCCCGGCCTGGCGGCTCGTCTGCAGCCGGGGCCCCTACACCCTCGACGGCGAACGGCACCTGCTACGCGAGCACGGCGCCGACGTGCTGGTCACCAAGGATTCCGGCGGCAGCTACACCTGGCCCAAGATGCGATCACCCACAGCAAATTGGACAGATAGGACAGCGGAGGATGCGGCAAAACAGATCGGGCTCGACCGGCTGATCGGCTGCTATATTCGAGCCACGCCGTCTGAGGTCGAGGAACCCGGTGAGAGTCCGGGACGGTCGCGCCACTGTGAGCGGGTCTTCCGCGAGTCAGGAACTCGGAGACGGCAAATCAACGGGACGCGCAATCCCGGAGAGGTTGTCATCATGCATATTGCTGAGGGCTTTCTGCCCCCGGTCCATGCCGCGGCGTGGACTGCGGTCGCCGTCCCCTTCGTGGTTCACGGCGCCCGGGAAATCAAACTGACGATGGACCGCCACCCGGGCTCCGGGCTGCTGCTGGCTGCCGCTGGGGCCTTCTCCTTCGTCCTTTCCGCTATCAAACTCCCCTCGGTCACCGGTAGTTCCTCCCATCCCACCGGAACCGGTGTCGGGGCCATCATCTTCAGACCCCCCGTCATGGCCGCGCTGGGCACCATCGTCCTGTTGTTCCAAGCGCTGTTGCTGGCCCACGGCGGCCTGACCACGCTGGGCGCCAATGTCATGTCCATGGCCGTCGTCGGCCCGTGGGTGGGTTACGGCCTCTACCGGGCCTTGGGTTTCGCACCGTGGTCGGTCGCTGTGTTCGTCGGTGTCGCCGCCGCAGACCTGTCCACGTACGTCGTCACCGCCACCCAACTCGCGTTGGCCTTCCCGGATACCGACGGTGGGTTCATCGGTGCGTGGAGCCGGTTCCTCGGCTTGTTCGCCGTCACCCAGGTGCCGCTGGCCGTCATCGAAGGCCTGGTCGACCCAAGAAAGCACATTCACCAAGAAGGCATCAACCCGCAGCACGGTCCTCATTCTGCTGGCCATTGTCGTCATCTTCGCGGTGGCCCTCGGCATCGGATTGAGCAACGGCGACTTCGGCGGTGCCGACGGCGCGGCGACCGAGGTTATCGAATCCTCCGCCGCCGACTACGAACCCTGGTACGAACCGTTCTGGAGCCAGCCCGGCGGGGAGGTCGAGTCCGGCCTGTTCGCCTTGCAGTCGGCATTGGGTGCGGGTCTGATCGGATTCGTGTTCGGCACCTTGCGGGAACGTCACCAGGCCCGGAAGACGGACCAGAACAGCTGAGCCGTGCCGCATAGTGCGCCGTCGCGTCTGGCCATCGACGATGCGGCGTGGACCAATCGCTGGTCCCGCCGCGCGGGCGTCGAGAAGGCGGTACTGGCGCTGGGCCTGTTAGGGGTTTCGCTCAGCGTCAGTACCGCCACAGGTGCGCTGTTGATCATGACCGTCACCGGGCTGTTCGCCTGCTTGGGGGCGCGGGTGCCGCTGCGCACCTGGCTGGTGGCCTGCAGCGCCCCTTGGGTTTTCATCGCCATCGGTCTGCTCGGCATCGTCGTGACCTTGGATTCCGGTCCGACGGCGATAGCCCGGTTCGGCCCCCTAGCGGTGACCGAGCATTCGCTGCAGCAGGGCATCAGCACCGGGTCCCGGTCCATGGCTGCGGCGTCGGCGCTCATGCTGCTGGCGACGACGACACCGATTCCCCGGATCCTCAACGGAATCGGCCGGGTCCCCGGGTTGAGCGTGCTGGCTGACATC
>PDWJ01003578.1_pt1 | contig 14680 bp, 13 predicted proteins | sample 1430881 | NCBI WGS metagenome assembly PDWJ01 (sample SAMN01162460, study PRJNA174530) | Oral metagenome, whole genome shotgun sequencing project. | biome: Marine environment; feature: Marine mammal; material: Swab sample of the gingival sulcus; isolation source: swab sample of gingival sulcus... | reverse complement strand
CGGGCTGTATGATATGAGCGGTAATGTATGGGAATGGTGCTTTGATTTGGATGGTGCTATTACTGCAGATCCGGTTACTGACCCGCAGGGCGCTCCGTCCGGGTCTTTCCGCGTCATACGCGGGGGCAGTTGGCGCGATTACGCTGGAGACATTGCGGTGGGTTATCGTAGCATCATCACTCCCGAGCTTGCGTACGACTACTTGGGCTTGCGCTTGGCTTGTCGCCCCTAGAGTTCACACCCTTTAGCGGTGAGCAGGCGGCAGTGGCGTGCAGGCGAGTGCGTAGCACCGCCACGCCACAAACGACTGCGAGAGCTAAAGGGTGTCAAAATTTTACTCGCCCTTGCGGGCGAGTAAAATTTTTTTTGTAAAGAATCGAAATCCTTCTTCGTAAATTTTTCGCTTATAAAAAGGGTTTTTTCAGTCGATAGAAGAGTATGGCAGATACGATCATCCTTAATTTGTCGGCTATGGACAGGCATATCCTTGACTTAGTTGACGGAAAAAGCAGTGCTTTGGAAATTCTAATTAAAAATCTTTCAAAAATAGAAGGAATTTCAGCAAAAGTGGCTCTTTTCCCGTCTCAAGGGGATGATACTCTCCTTTCTGAGGTTAAGGATTTAGCCAAAAAGAGCGGTTTTCAGCCCCTTCAACCCCAAAATGAGGGTTCTCTGCCTTTGTTGCAGGCTTTATCCCAATCGGGCTGTTTAAAGGGCGGTCTTTGCTACTGGTTTGAGGGCGATGCCCCCTTTTATGATTTGGATTTAGTCCAAAAAATGGTTCAAAACCACCGCTACTACGGGGTGCAGTTTTCCAACGGGGACGGTTACCCCGAGGGGTTGGTCCCTGAAATATGGAATGCGGAAATTCTTCCTGCCTTAATTAAGCTTGCAGAGCATGAAAAGGTTGATATCAGAAAATACAACATAATTTATGATGCTGTAGCCGATATCAAAGCGGCCATGGAGGGTATGCTTGCTCCGGAACTGTCAGAAGAGACACTGGGAACAGCCGAGGTAAGAGAGGTATTTAAGGTTCCGAAGATAGGCCTTATTGCCGGATGTTATGTTAAATCCGGAAAAGTCAGAAGAAACGAAAATGCCCATGTCATAAGGGATGGTGTAATAATCCATTCAGGCAAGATAACCTCACTTAAACGTTTTAAGGATGATGCAAAAGAGGTTGATTCCGGTTTTGAATGCGGTATAGGCATCGAAAACTATCTGGATGTTCAGGTAGGTGATGAATTCGAAGTATATGTAATCAAGGAGATAGCCAGAAACCTTTAGTAGAAGGTTTCTGGGCATAAAATATGTCTGAATACCGATTACAGCGGGTCGAGAATTTAATTCGAGACACCATAAGCGAAATGATAATGAAACAAATTATCAAAGACCCGAGGATAAGCAGCCTTATATCAATATCAAGGGTAGAAGTATCCAGAGATCTTTCATTCGCGCGTATTTTCATTTCAGGTTTTGAAAATGAAAACAAGATAAAGTCCAGCGTCGAAGGTTTGAACAGTGCCGCAGGGTTCATACAAAAGAACCTTGGCAAACGCATGCATACCCGGACAACACCCAAACTTAAATTTGTCTTTGACAGTTCAATTCGTGACGGCTTTGAGATGACAAAAAAACTTGAAAGCATGCATATTGAACCGGAGGAGCCTGAAAAAATAAGTGAAGAGTAAGGCAAACGGAATTCTTCTTTTAAATAAACCCAGTGGTATTACTTCTTTCAAGGCGCTTAATTCTGTAAAAAAACAGTTGAAAGTATTTTCTGAGAACAAGATCAAGGTCGGACACACAGGAACACTTGACAGATTTGCAGAAGGACTTCTTGTTGTACTTACCGGTAAGTTTACAAAGTTAAACCCTGTTTTTACCTCATTTGATAAATCATATGAGGCTGTAATACTGTTTGGAAAACAGACAGATACCCTTGATCCGGAGGGTGAAGTAATCAAAACAAGCCCGATTCCAGAATTAAGTCTTATAAAAGATAAGATAGAATCTTTCAAAGGAAGTATTCTGCAGCGTCCGCCGATATTTTCAGCTGTTCATGTAAACGGCGAAAGAGCCTGGAAAAAAGCATTAAAAGGTGAAATAGAAGAGCTTCCGGAAAGAAAAATCCGAATAGACAGCTTTGACATTCTTGATTGGACCCCACCTCAGCTAAGGTGCAGAATTTCATGCTCTAAAGGTACATACATCCGCTCACTTGCCCGTGATATAGGCTGCGCCTGCGGAAGCTGCGCACACCTTAACAACCTTAAAAGACTTACAGTAGGTCCTTTTTCTGTTGAAAACAGCATATCAGCTGAACACTTCAATCCGGAGAATGATTTATTATCCGGGCGTTCCGCGTTCAGCCTTTTAGAACACCATATGCCGGGGATGTTTACTGATATTGAGATCAACAAAAATCACATTGAAAAGATTAGACATGGTGTGGTTCCTGATGATAGTTTTTTTATTAAACCTCCTCAAACTGACGGACATTTCACTGTATTCAACGAGGATGATTTTATTGCCTATATAAAGCGTGAATCAGAGAAATACAGCTATATTTTTACAGGATTATAGAATGGAAATAATAGAATGGGATACCTTTGCTGAAAATGGTATAGATTCAAAAGAGCCGGTTTCATTTACAACAGGAGTATTTGACGGACTCCACCGCGGCCATCATGAGCTAATCAACTGCCTTGTAAGCAGGGAGGGCACAACCCCTGTTCTTGCAACATTTGTATCAAATCCATTCAAGCTTTTAAGGCCCCAAAAGTACCTTGGCGATATTTCTACTATAGATCAAAAGATTAAGCTGCTGGAGCAGGCGGGTGTTGCAACCCTTATCCTGATTGACTTTTCTCTGAATTTCAGTAAACTGTCAGGAAGGGATTTTCTTGGCTATGTAAGAAAACACCTTGATATGAGTCATCTTGTTCTGGGCAAGGATCACAAGCTCGGAAATAATGGTGATACATCATCATTAAGGGCTAAAGAATTACTTGAACCGAAAGGCGTTGTAGTAGACATAGTCGAACCCCTTTTTGAAGAGGGCAGCCCGGTAAGCAGTACAAGGATCAGAAAATCAATATTAGCTGGTGATTTTTGTGATGTTGAAAAACTGCTCGGCAGAAAATATGTTCTGGATATTACGAATTCAGAAATACAAAATAGAGATCTTACTGCCTATTTAAGGAGAGAAGATATAAAACAGGTTTTACCGCCTGAGGGTGAATATGCTGTTATACTTGAAAGCGGTTTAAAGACCTTTGCCACAAAAATAAAAATTATTGAAGACAGGATATTACTTGAAAATAAACCTGGTTTTCAAGCTAAAGAACTGACCTTTAATTGTAGTTTGCAGGAGTAAATTAAATGTTAACAAAAGAAGCAAAACAGGAAATCATTACTAAATTCGGACTTAATGATAAAGACACAGGATCAACTGAGGTGCAGATTGCTCTTCTCACAGCAAGAATACAGGATCTTACAGAGCACTTTAAGACTCACAAGAAGGATCACAGCTCAAGACGGGGTCTTCTTAAACTCGTAGGACAGAGAAGAACACTTCTTAAATACCTTAAGAAGAAAGATCTTGAATCATACAGAGAGATTCTTAAGAAACTGAATCTGCGTAAATAATAAAAATAGGGAAATTATATGGTTAATAGAGTTAGTCTGGAAATTGAAGGAAAGGAACTCGTCCTTGAAACCGGAAGAATGGCTAAACAGGCGAATGGTTCTGTTTTTGCCACCTACGGCGGTTCTGCAGTACTTGCCACCGCCTGCTGCGGTGATAAACCGGTTGAAGGCCTTGATTACGTTCCTCTGCAGGTAGAATACAATGAAAAGTACTATGCAGCCGGAAAAATTCCGGGCGGATTTTTAAAACGTGAAGGAAGGCCTAAGGATAAAGAAATACTTGTCTGCCGTCTTATTGACAGGCCGATGCGTCCTCTTTTTCATAAGGCTTTCGGAAGAGAAATTCAGGTTATACCGACCGTTGTTTCTTCGGATCAGAGCAATCAGCCCGATGTTATTGCCATGATTGCCTCTTTCGCTGCTGTCAGTATATCTGATATTCCTTTTGAAGGCCCTATAGGAGCAGTAAGGGTATCATACATAAACGGTGAATATGTAATCAATCCGACCTTTGAACAGATGGAAGATGCAGAACTTGACATCATTGTTGCCGGTTCCGAAGAAGGAATTACAATGGTTGAGGGCGGTGCAAAAGAGGTTTCTGAAGAACTAATGCTCGGCGCCATAGACAAGGCCAAGGGTATTATAGACAGCATCTGCAAGCTTCAGCGGGAGCTTGTAGAAAAATGCGGAAAAGAAAAACTTCCTTTAACAGAAAGTACAGTATCTATAGAAAACAGGGATGAAATATACGCTGATGTCTATCCAAAGATGGAAGAGGCATGTTTCGTCCTCGGTAAATTTGCACGCCATGATGCTATAAAAGCAGTAATTAATGAAGCAAAAGACAAATACTGTGAAGAGTTCACCGAAGATCAGATGAAGCTTTTCGATTCTCTTATGGAAGAACTTGAGTATACAATAGTTCGTAAATCCATTCTGGAAAAGAAGGTAAGAACTGACGGACGCGGACCTGAGGATATCAGAAAGATCACCTGTGAGATTGGCGTACTTGATCGTGCCCATGGTTCAGCCCTTTTTACAAGGGGTGAAACCCAGTCTCTGGGAGTAACAACCCTCGGAACAGTCTTTGATGAACAGATGGTTGACGATATTGACGGAGAAAAACGTTATAACAACTTCATGCTTCATTACAACTTTCCGCCGTACTCCGTTGGCGAATGCGGAAGAATGGGCACAGGCAGAAGAGAGATAGGACACGGTCATCTTGCTCAGAGAGCCCTTGAGAATATGCTTCCAAATAAGGATTCATTTCCGTATACGATAAGGGTTGTATCGGAGATCCTCGAGTCAAACGGTTCTTCTTCAATGGCAACAGTATGTTCCGGAACCCTTTCTCTTCTCAATGCCGGAGTACCAATCAAAAAGCCGGTGGCCGGTATTGCAATGGGGCTTATCACTGATGATACAAACACAGTGGTTTTATCCGATATCCTTGGCGAAGAAGATCACCTCGGTGATATGGACTTCAAGGTCTGCGGTACTGAAGAGGGCATTACAGCCTTTCAGATGGATATAAAGATATCAGGCGTTACACCTGAAATCATGAAAACAGCCCTTGAACAGGCTAAACGCGGAAGGATGCACATCCTTGGTATTATGAATGATACAATCAGTAAACCAAGTACCAGCGTATCCGAATTTGCTCCGCGAATTGTTACAATTACAATTCCCGAGGATAAGATCGGTGCTGTTATAGGTCAGGGAGGAAAAACAATAAAGACCCTGTCCGAACGCTTTGATGTCAATATCAACATTGAACAGGACGGTTCAACAACTGTATACGGCAAAAACAAGGCATCAGCAGATGAAGCACTTGCCGCGATTAAGGGTCTTGTTGAAGATCCTGAGGTTGGAACCATATACACCGGAACTGTTAAAAGAATAGTTGACTTTGGTGCATTTGTTGAATTCCTTCCCGGAAAAGAAGGTTTATGCCATATTTCAAGACTCTCAAGAAAGAGAATTAACAAGGTTGATGATGTACTAAAACTTGAACAGGAAATCCCTGTAAAGATTATAGAAATCGATAGAATGGGAAGAGTCAATCTAAGTTATATCGAAGCTCTTGAAGAAAAAGAAAAGAAATAGCCGGTTGAGGTTCTTTCAATAAGTCTTTACTTGTGAAAAAACCTTCGGTTTAATATTGTAAATTTTTTGCAGCCCGGTGTATCTTTCATATGCCGGGCGTTTTTTTAGAGGTTAATATGCAGAAAATAATTGTAAACTATAAAAGCAGTTCAGAGTTTCAGCCGGTTTATTCTTCTGAATTTGCCAGCGGAGCAGATCTGAAAGCTGATATTGATGAAGATATAATTATCACCCGGGGCAGCAGTGAGTTGGTACCCACCGGAATCTACCTTGAAATACCCGAAGGTTTTGAAGGGCAGGTTAGACCCCGCTCAGGACTTGCGGCACGTTCAGGAATAACTGTGCTTAATACTCCCGGCACAATTGATTCAGATTACCGCGGAGAGATAAAGGTCATTCTTATTAACCTTGGAAATAAAGATTTTACAATAAAACGGGGTGACAGAATTGCCCAGATTGTTTTTACCCCTGTTGTGAGAGCAGAATTTGAAAAGACTACCGCTTTACGTGAATCTGTACGGGGAAGCGGCGGTTTTGGTTCAACAGGTATCAGCGGTTAGCCAGTGACGGCAAGAAGATTTAAAGGAATTTACAGATATATCTCGGGCGAGTTTCTCTTTTCTTTTTTTGTAGCCTTTCTATTTTTCTTCTTTATATTCTTTGTTAACCAGATTCTATTAATAGCAGAACAAATTTTATCCAAAAACATTAAAGTAGGTGCTGTATTAAGACTCCTTTTTTATTCTCTGCCTGCAATAGTTTCCTTTTCATTTCCATTTGGCTCTCTTGTAGGGGCCTTGATGGCTATTGGAAGGCTGTCATCGGATAATGAGCTCCTCGCAATGCAGGCCTGCGGTATTCCCTATAGAAGGATATTCCTTCCGCTTGCGGTTCTGGGTTTAGTTTTTTCAGCCGGAAGTTTTGTAATAAATGATATATTTCTTCCATTGGGTACAATTAAATTCAGCCAATTGTACAGAGAAATTCTTTACTCAAATCCAGAGCTTGAGCTTTCACCATACTCCATAAAAAAATATCAGAACAGTACAATAATAACAGGAGATATATCTAATAATAAAATATCGGATTTGGTAATTATTGATAAAACCCCTGAGAAAGATAAACGTATTATACTGGCAAAAGCAGCGGAGCTTAACAAGCTTGAGGAACAGAATGGAGTCATATCACTAAATCTTGAAAATGTTTTTATTAATACATTCAATAAACAAAAAAAAGATGATTTTAACTACCTTTCGTCCGAGTTGATGACCTATAATATTCTGCTTAGGGATATTTCTTTTTCAATGCAGTCACCCGGACCGAACGAAATGAGTTCAAGAGACGTAAGAGCAGAAATATTAAGAAAGAAGGATATTCTTGATCAAAAAAAGATTTCAAATATTCAAAAAAAGGATAGGACATTATTAAAAATTAAAAACGAGTACTACTATCAAAGCTTTCTAAATCCTGATTCGCGTAATTTTGAATTCCTCGAATCTGCCCAAAAGGATTATATAAAAAAAAGTAACAAACATATAGGTGATCAAGCACTTCAAATATATCTTGTAGAATACTGGAAGAAATTTTCACTTCCGTTTGCATGCTTTGTTTTTGTACTTTTCGCATTTCCAATCGGTCTCTTTACAAAGCGGAGCGGACGTTCTGTTGGTTTTGGAATAGGCCTTCTTGTAGCTGTAGCCTACTGGGGGCTTCTTTTTGCCGGACAGACATTTGGTATACAGAAGGACTCATCCGCAGCTCTTGCAATGTGGATGCCTGATTTAGTTATAGCATTTGCAGCTCTTATTTCTGCATTAATAAAATTCAGGAAGTAGGTGATTTATGCTGAAAAAGATTGACCGGATGATACTTAAACAATTTCTGCCGACCCTTCTTGTATCAGTTTTATTTTTTGTACTGGTCCTTGAAATGGTAGACCTTTTCTCAAACCTTTGGCGCTATATAAATAATGAAGTAAGCGTAAAACTTATGCTCAAGGTTTTTCTATTCTATATTCCTAAATGTATAAACTTTTCTCTGCCTATGGCACTTCTTTTTTCAGTATCCTATACCCTTGGTAATTATTACGCCAATAATGAGTTAATTGCAATCTTCGGCTCAGGAATATCACTATTCAGATTTGTAACAAGCCTTATTATACTGGGTCTTTTACTTAGTTTAGGATCTTTTTATTTTGAAGAAAAGGTAGTTATCGACAGCTATAAGATTAAAAATCAGCTTTCAGGTGAAATGCTTGGACGAAGTCAGAACTTTAATAATAATCATCCAACTGTAATTGATAAAAACGGAAGTGTAATTTACAGTGCTGATTTCTATAACGATAATGATATGACTTTATCAAATACTATTGTGATACAAAAAGATCAGAACGGAGATCTTTTACAGATAATTAACAGCGAATGGGCGGAATGGAACAAAACAGAAGAGAAGTGGTATTTTAATAGATGCAGACGTTATTTCTATAATAATGCAAGCGGATTTTATGAAATGGAGTATACAGAGCTTTATGAAGAAAACGGAATAAACGCAGATCCTTTTACATTTCGTAAGGTTGTAAGAGATGTTGATGAAATGAAGGTAGCTGAAGCAAAGCAATGGATAGCATCACTGAAGAAAGCGGGTCTGCCGTATACTGAATCAATGACAGCATACTACAAAAGATTTTCATTTGCATTAACACCATTTATTGTCTGCCTGATTTCAAGCGCGGTAGGGGGAAGATTCAGAAAAAATATTCTTTTAATGAGTCTTCTTACAAGCTTAATTATTTCAGTAGTATATTATGTAATGCAGATGGTATTCACAATACTTGCAAATTTGGGTTATATTTCACCATTGACCGGGGCATGGATACCCTTTATCTTATTCTGTCTTGTCGGATTATTTCTCTATAGACTGGCACATTCATAAGACTGGCACATTCATAAAACCAAGGAGATTTTTTTGAAGTTTTCAATAATAGATAAAGACAACAGAAGCTCAGCCCGCAGGGGTATTCTTGAGCTGCCCCACGGTAATCTTGAAACCCCGGTATTCATGCCGGTAGGAACGAATGCCGCGGTAAAGGGGCTTCATCATGAAAGCCTTGATAATACAGGTTTCAAGCTTATCCTTGCAAACACCTACCATCTTTATCTAAGACCGGGAATGGATTTAATCGATGATTTCGGCGGAATTCATAAATTCAGTAACTGGAACCATAATATACTGACGGACAGCGGTGGTTTTCAGGTATTTTCACTGGCCCCGTTCAGAAAAATAAAAGAAGACGGCGTATATTTCAGATCACATATCGACGGCTCATACCATACCCTGACTCCCGAAAAGGTTGTTCAGCTTCAGAAGGCATTCCGCTCAGATATAATGATGCAGCTTGATGTATGCACTCCGCCTGATATCAGCTATAAAAAAGCTCTTGAAGCACTTGAGCTTACAACATCATGGGCCAAAAGAAGCCTCATCGAATGGCAAAAAGAAACTCCCGGCTATGCTGGAGTCTTATTTCCGATTGTTCAGGGTAATTTTTACAAGGATCTTAGAAAACGCAGCGCCGAAGAGATAGTTGAACTGGCTCTTCCCGGAACGGCAATTGGGGGACTATCTGTCGGCGAAGAATACTCCAAGTTTCAGGATTTCCTTTCCCATACCGTTCAGTTCTTACCCCTAGACAAACCCCGCTATCTGATGGGTATAGGAACCCCCGAATACATTCTTGATGCTGTAGAAAACGGTATTGATCTATTTGACTGTGTGCTTCCAACACGTATCGCACGTAACAGCACGGTATTTACACCCGAAGGAACAATATCACTGAAAAAGGCTAAATTTGCCTCATCACATGAACCAATAGTTGAGGGCTGCGGCTGCAGAGCGTGTAAAAACTATTCCAGGGCATATCTCAGACATCTTTTTAAGGCTGGAGAAATGCTCGGACCAATGCTGGCTTCAGAACATAACCTTTTTTTCCTTCATAATATGGTTGCTGAAATCAGGCAGAGCATCAGCGAAAATAGTTTTTCTGCCTATAAATCCAATTTTCTTAAGCGATACAACTCTGCCGGTTCTACCGGAAAGGCGGGTAACTGAACTTGGGTGATAAAAATACATCAACCTCAACATTAGTGGTAATGATCTGTACCTTGATATCCAGAATACTCGGCTTCATAAGAATTGCAGTTATTTCAGCAGTCTTCGGTGCAGGGCAGGTTGCTGATGTAATCAATCTTACCTTCTCAATTCCCAATAATCTAAGAAAACTGTCTGCCGAGGGTGCACTTTCATCGGCATTTATTCCGGTATTAAGTAAATCAATAGCAACAAATAAAGGTATGGATGAACCAGTACGTATTGTTAGAAACCTGATTGCGTTTCAACTCATCCTGCTTGTTCCTCTTTCAATTATTTCAATAATATTTGCAAAACCCATAATTGGTCTTATTCTGGCAGAATTTAATGATCCGTGGCAGACTGAGCTTTCGGCTGAACTGTTCAGATGGTTTATTAACTATCTATTATTCATCAGCATAAGCGCTGTTATGATGGGGGCACTTAATTCATCAAATCATTTTTTATTCCCTGCAATCACGCCCATACTTTTTTCAGTATGTGTTATAAGCTCCATACTTTTTCTTCACCGAATACTTGGGGTTTATTCAATGGTTGCAGGTGTTATTTCAGGCGGTGCCGCACAGGTTATCTTCCAGATACCAATTTTTAAGAGATACGGATTCAGCCTTAAGCCTGATTTCATACTAAAAAATGATAAGTTCCAAACCATACTTAGACAATGGCTGCCCGTTCTTGCTACAAGCTCAATACTTACTGTTACACAGGCTGTTGCATTCAGATTTGCAACCGGTCTTGAGGAGGGCAGCACATCAGCTCTGACATATGCAATTGTGTATTGGCAGTTCCCATATGGTATCTTTTCCGCGTCAATTTCTACTGTACTTTTTCCAAAAATGTCAAAGCAGATCAGCCTTAACGACTATGAGGGTCTCAACGATACAATTCAATACGGCATAAGGTATCTTGCTGTACTGCTTATTCCCTCAGCAATGTTCTTGTCTTTCTGCGGTCATGAGATTATCAGTGTAACTATTCAGCGCGGTGAATTTACTGCCGAGAATACCCATATGACTACCTCAGTGCTGACAGCCTACAGCCTTGGTCTTTTGAGTACCGGAGCATATAATTTCATACAGCGCTATTTTTATTCTGCCGGCAACTATAGGATACCCTTTATTGTAACAATGATTGTCGCCTCTATGGATATAGCCCTCTCTCTATGGCTTAAAGAAACATTTCTAAGGGTAAGCGGCCTTGCTCTTGCAAATTCCATATCATTTACAGCAGGTTTATTTATTCTATTATTTATTGTCAACCACCGTTTAAAATTAACCGGAGGCAGAAAAGTTTTTATAACATTTATAAAAATTGCTGTCTCAGTTATTCCTTTTACAATATTTATCTTAATTGTCCGGAAATATACCGGAACATGGTGGGTAACAGGCAGCAGCATTAAAAATTTAATTCTTCTAATCATTTATCTTACAGGAAGCTGTATATTAATTCTTTTTATGTATAAACTCCTTAAAATAGAAATGATTGATGATATATTCAAAAAGAGGCGGATAAATGAATAATTTCTTCAAACTTTTAATATCATTATGTTTAATCTTAATTCCGATATCTACCATAATTGGAGAAGAATCAGAAGAGATAGAATCTATCAATAAAGAACGTGAGGATGTTCTTCGTTATGGTATTGACTCTGAGGTTATATCATTGCTTAAAACACTTAAAAGCGATGAAGATCCGGCACTTGCAGAAATTGTCTCTGAAATATATGCCAGAACATTAAATCCTGATGTAATGAATGAGGCTGTAAACTATTTCATAACAATAGAGTACGAAGATGCCTTTGATGCTGCTGAAAAGAGAATAATAAACTGGGAAGATGAAGATTATGATGTACTATATCCATCACTTCAATATCTTTCTCACTTTCATAACGAAAAAACTGAAGATCTCATACTACCGCTGATAGACAATCAGAACAAACAGCTGGCTTCAACAGCACTTTCAACGCTGGGTAAATGCGGAACTGAAAAATCTGCCGAAATTCTACTGGATATGCTTGATGATGAGTCTTACCACGAAGAATTAAAACCCACAATTTTAAAAACACTGGGTGATATTAAATCTGAAATTGCTATTGATACCTTGATAGATATTCTTGATGATATTGATGAAGAAAAATCATGGAGATGGTCCGCCTGCGAGGCCCTTGGCAAAATTGCACATCCTGACGCGCTTCCGTCTATTAAAACGGCACTTAAGTATAAAGACACATATCTAAGGGCCCATGCGGTAAGAGCCCTTACAAACTTCGATGATGAATCCGTAGAAGATATACTCATTGAATCACTTAGAGATTCATTCTGGCGTGTAAGAGTAAGCGCGGCCGAAGCTCTTGGAGAACGTAAAAGTAATGATGCCGTTGATATTTTGATCTATAAGGCTAAAAAAGATCCCGAAAAAAATGTTAAACTCGCCGCGCTTAAGGCCCTTGGTAAAATTAATGAGCCATCTTCCCTTGATGTAATCCGCGATTTATATAAAAAGCATACAACACCACAGTCTGTACGGAATCAGGCTGCTGAAATAATAATAAATAATGACATATCCAATTCAATTGAATGCATTACCGAGGTCCTTTCTGAAGAATGGGAAAGAGATAAATCTCCCGTACTAAGTTACACCTGTAAATTTTTAAGTAAAACAAAAGAACCGAATCTTGAACCGCTTTTTGAAAGAATGCTTGGGCATAAAGATGTCGCAATTAAGATATACGGTATCAGAGGTATTCAACTTAACGGATTTTCCTCGCTTAAAGAAAAACTGGAGAAACTTACAGAAGAAGGCAACAACAAATCTGTAAGAAAAGAAGCTCTTTCAGCAGTAGAAAAATTATAACAGCACGGGTGAGCTAAAACAGCACACCCTGACTGCCGGGTCTGCTTGTCATTGAAAGAAGCCTGTTAACCTTCTCAAGCGGTGATACCCATTCCCTGAATTCTATATAAAACAGCTTTTCTTCTTTTGTGATTATTTTTATCTTTTTATTTAAGCAATTATTCATCGGTCCATCAAGCTCCGGGAAGAATTCACCCGTTTCAGGATAAAAGACAAAATCATCACCCGTACATTCAATGTGAGCAACTACAGAGGGAACCTTAATAAAGAATATCCGGAAAACTGACAGTTTTGAACCGCCAATTGTTCGTTTTTTATTAAGACCCAGCCATTGAACGTTAGATATCCCTAGTTTTGTATTCTGTCCATATACATGCATTTGAACAGGGCGGTTTTTCTTATATAGCTCACTATCTACATCAGATGATTCCCCGGCCTCAAGAGAAAGCTCATCTGGTCCGCGCTCTATCTCAAGCGATAATTCATTTCCGGATGATGCAGTTTCGGATGAAGACTTGGAACTTGATTTTGCCGCATCCTCATAATATCTGCTTTCTGAAGAACGCTCTGAGGAAAACTTCTTAATCAGGAGTATGATCAGAATTGCTATAATTATAGCAATTATTATTGCAATGATACGCCAATCGGTAAGATAAACACCAAGCCTGCTAACTCCATTTTTTTCTTTGAGGTTAAAATTAAGCCTCAGAACATTCGGATAGGTTTCTATCCCGCCGACAAGTTTTAATGCGATATTAATTGACTGTTCACCGGTCTCAAGCTCTTCGGGAAGCTCCAAATCAACTGACAGCTCACCCTTTTCCCCTGACTTAAGTTTAATTGAGGCTTTTTCAGCCAGAATATCAGAATCATCCGATATTACAGATGATAAACTGAAAAGCAGTACCTCATTTGACCTGTTGGTTACAGTAAGGGGAACCGTAAGAGTTCCAGCCGTATCACCAAGATGTTCCGGTACCTCAACAAGCGGAACACCTAGAACGACTCCGGCCATATCATCCTCTCCCGGATCAAAGACATTAGGTGTCTTACCAAGTGAATCAGATACCGTATCAATTAAATTTTCCTGTTCCGAATCCGAATTAATTTCAACTATAGAAACATCCCAGCCCTCACGGTGTATGTCATCTGCGGCGGATTTAATAGCCTCTTTGGCCTTTTCGGGATCATCAAATGCATAAATACTGCCCTCCGGGGGATCATGTATACCATCCGTCAGGATAACTATTTTCTTCCTGTTACTAAGAGGCAGATCCATTGTGTATTTATACAGATACCGCAGGGCAAGAACCAAATCAGTGTAATTACCCATTGGCTGTATAAGGGCAGAGTAGGCCAGAATCCCTTCGAGCTCCTCTTCACTCTTTATTTCACGCGATATTTCAACTTCCGGAGTATCAGCAAATGTAATAAGACTGAAGGTATCTCCCGGAGATAGGTGTTCAGAGATTATTCTTTTTAATAAGGAATCCTGTATCCGGTCATAGTAAGGAAGCACACTGACCGAATTATCCAGAAGCATAATCATATCAACCCTGTCAGAACTGAAAACAGGTGTTGAAAGAACCGCAATAAGTATAAAAACTAAAATTAAACTTTTTTTCATTTTTACCCCGTTTAAATTAGAAATCTGCTACAGCAAGTTCCTTAATTGTATAATCATATTCTCTTTCATTGATCACAAATTTAAGAGACTCTCCCTTTTGATGTCCAAGAAGTTCTCCCGCAAATGGAGACTGGTATGAGATGATATTCTTTGACGGGTCTGATTCCCATGGTCCCATTATTGTAAATATTTCTTTTTCACCGTTAGAGTTGTTATTAAGAGTTACTACAATACCAAAGGCAATCTTATCGTCGGAGACACTCTCTTTTTCAATAACATGGGCCTTGT